>Ga0155506_112_pt1 | contig 60676 bp, 64 predicted proteins | sample RifCSPhighO2_12_FD_107163 | JGI IMG/M metagenome (GOLD analysis project Ga0155506, IMG submission 107163) | Candidatus Giovannonibacteria bacterium RIFCSPHIGHO2_12_FULL_44_22
ACCGCCGGCGGCTCAATTGAGGAGTTGGATTTGCTGATGCAGACCCTCCAGAATTTGGGGAATGACGTAAAAACCGTAACCGCTTTTTCGGCAAATAATGTAATTCCCGAGAAGCGCCCATACGAAGTCATAGAAGAGCAAATTACATCCCCGCGCCTTTTGGGCATCGCCTGGCAGCTTTATAAAATTTTAAAAAAATACGAAAAAATGGCCGATATTTTCCACATTGACGGCCATATTTTTTTATACGGCGCCGGGCTTTATAAACTTCTTGGCGGCCGAGTTTCGGTCGCGGCGTACTTTAATTATTACCTTATGTGCTGGGAGGATACGGCGATAAGTTTGACCCCGCTGCCCAAAGAAAATATTTTTATCCGCGCAAAAAAGAAAATCCGCTGGCTGATTGAAAAATACATCGGCATGCCGCTTGCCAACCGCATTGACCTTTTCGCTTTCGTGAGCCCGAATCTCAAAGCCGTTTATGAAGATTTTGGATTGAGGCGCGATCCGGGAACTTTTGTGATAGGCGATTTGATTGATTTCCAGAAAATAATGCGCGAGAACGGCATCAGCGAAGATTTTTATCTGAAAAGAAATAAACGCGCGGGGCCTTTCCTCCTTTTTTACTCCAGCCGGATGATTCGCGGGAAAGGGTTTGATTTATTACTCCATGGATTTGCTAGAGTCAAAAATAAGGAAAATTTTAAAATGGTTTTAACCGGAACGGGGCCGGAGGCGGAGACGCTCAAAAAAATGGCGAAAGATTTGGGAATAGAAAAATATGTGGAGTTTCCCGGGTGGGTTTCGTGGGAACGTCTGCTTCAATACAACAAAGAGGCTGATATTTACATACAAACCGGCTGGAAGCCGGAGGGCACTTCTATCTCCCAGCTCTATGCCATGGCTTTCGGAGTGCCGTCTATTTTGCCGGGCGGCGGGGGGCTTGAATGGCAGGCGCGTGATACCGCGATTTATGTCCGAAATGGCGACCACGACGGCCTGGCGCGCGCAATAGAAAAACTTGCGGGCGACTACGGCCTCCGCGCCACACTTTCCAGAAATTGCTACAAGCGAATTCGTGAAGACTCAATGGATTACAGAAAACAAATCCCGATTTGGAATGAAAAACTCTGGAAACTTGCCAAGAAGTAAGAAGCTTTACTTTTTTTTTATTTTGATGTACTCTCTTAAAAGAGTATAAATTAAAAGGAGGATGTATGCCGCTATTCAGCATAATTATTCCAGTTTACAATACAGAGAAACATTTGCACGCAAGCGTAGAGAGTGTTTTAAAGCAGAATTTCAAAAACTGCGAAATTGTTTTGGTGGATGATTGCTCAACGGACAAAAGCTGGGCGCTCTCTCGAGCATTATCTAGAAGTATTCCTAATGTAACAGCCGTTCGTCACAAGGAAAACCTTGGCGTTGGAGCCGCAAGAAATACCGGCATAGATTCGGCGACAGGCGATTACATTATCTTCTTGGACAGCGATGACAGGTTGGCCGATGGAGCGTTGAGCGGGCTTGCGCAATTGATTCGCGAAAAACCGGAGATGGATATCGTAGCTGGGAAATTTGTCTGCGAGCCGGACATCAACAGCGAATTTAGTTTTGAATACTTGTTCGGAAGAAAAGGACTGCAAGATAAGCCGACAGAAATTGCGGGGTATGTTCAAAACCCACGCGGTTTTACAAGCGTGAGCTGGTGCTACGTCATTAACAGAAAATTTTTGCTTGAGCAAAATCTCCGCTTCCTCCCCATCAGGATATTTGAGGATACGGTGTTTGTTGCCAAGCTATTATGCCTTTGCAAAACCTTTGCTTTGCACGACCGCACTTTCTATATTCATAAAATCAGGTCCGGGAGTGTAGGGCAGAAGATGAGTTATGGTTTTGCCTCCGCGGGGCTTGCGGCGATGAATGAGCTTACTGAATTTCTCTCTGAACGCGACGGTTTGCTCACAAGCGCCCAAAAAAGGTTTGTGCTCTCAAGAATCGGCAACATCAGAGATGTTTTTACTTCGTGCCTTTTTATGCTTAGCGATGAGGAAGTATACAACTTGTCGCCGCGTTTTGTGGGTCATAAGCTGGCAGTTGCGGCAAAACTGCTCGGTTTAGCCGGCAACTTAAAGGGAAAAGAAATTTATATTTTCTGCGCCGGCATTTACGGAGATTCTGTAGCGCGGGCGCTCTCTGGCGCTGGATACCGCTTGAAAGGGTTTTTGGATAATAATGAATTATTGCATGGCTCCAGGATTTTTGGCCTGGCTGTAAATTCGCCAAAAATTTTAAGCGAGAAATCAAGACCGGTTCTGGCAAAAACCGCCGTTATCATCTGTAACCAGTTTCAAAAAAACATTGATGCGATATCCGGCCAGTTGCGGACACTCGGCTTGCAAAAAGAGCAAATAGTATTAAGTAATATTCTTGAAATTATATAAAAAAAGAGCGCACATTGTGCGCTCTTTATTTTTTCTATTTATAGGATTCTATCGGGATGGGCTTGTCTGTCTGAACGCCAGCCGGAACATACGGAGTGCTGTAGTCTCTCCCGCCGCAGTAGGCGCATGCCGCTAGGTACCCCTTTTTGCCTTTCCTTCCCTGCATACCCATCATCTTGGTTTTCAGGGCAGACATGTCCATGCTTTCCTCCGGTAGATCTATAATGTCCTCGCTCTCGAAGGGGATCGCGTTAAGATTATGCGCATTTGCGGAGAAAGGGCATCTGTACAATTTCCCGTTTAGCAAGCTCAATACGTCGCCCACGCAGCAGTTCTCAAACATATGGACGAGTTCGCTTTCTGTCTTCCCGCGGTATTTTATCGTGCCGCTGTCTGTCCAAAAGGTCGCAAGATGCGTGACGTACGCGATGCTGTTGGATTCCAGTATTGCGATCAATCCGTCGTGTTTTTTGGACTCGTTTACATTGGCGTAATTAGTGATATCAAGCTTCACTTTCGCGTGCTTGAGGCACGACAAATTTTCGTCCTTGGGGATAATCGTCGCGTTTGTGTAGACAACAACGCTATCGGCACTATCGTAGGACACAAGTTTGTTTATAACTTTGTAAAGCTGCCTATTTACGAACGGCTCTCCCCCAAGCACTCTGAATTCGCAGACGCGGTCGATGCACTTCATCAGTGTATCAATCGAGCCCAGAAGCAAGTCCAAATCGCTGTCTTTCGGATCGACGTAGTATTGCATTAGATTAGCGCAATCCTTGCATTTCATCGAGCAGCGCTCCGTGACCACGACGTCGATGTATTTTACGTCCAGAATGTTTCGGTTTGTGTTGTCCGCAATCAGCGAACTTCTATGAAGCTTTATAATTCTCCGGACCTCTAACGGGTTGTGGTCGAAATCCGGATCGGCTTCCGTAGCTCTTTCCAAGCCCATTGCGGAGAAGTCCGTGTTTTCCAAAAGAGTCGCAGAAGCGTATAGATCCGCAAAATTCATCTGTTCGAGCGTTGATAACGCCGAACTTATGTAATTGTTGCATATAAATACACGCGCATCCGGGCTTAGCTCCGACAACTCTTTTGGGGAAAGCACTCTGACGCCGCAATAAAACTTTTTCTGCTTCTTCTCGTCATTGTCGTAAAAATAGTCAACCCGAATGCCAAGCGCTTTAAGAGCGTAGAGCGTAAGCTTGCTCAAACTGCCGGCTCCAAACAACACAACAGTCGCGGGGCTTGATTTCATTACGCCAGCCAGACTTTCAATGTCATAGTCTTTCAGTGTTCCTTCTCTCATCTTTTTGCCCTCCCTAATTTCAATGTGCTCAATTAAATAACAGCTACTTTATATAGTAGCTTAAAAACAAATAATGTGAAATATCCTTCTATAATCTTTAATTCCGCGGCTTCAGATCCAGTTTCTCCGCGATTAAATCAACATAGGCGGTTAGCGCCTGTTTGTTTTTTTCAACATGTGCGCCGCCTTCAATTTCCCAGATTTTTATAAGATCAACGTCAACACTTTCTTTATAAATTGCCGTCAGAAAATCAATAAGTTTTTTTTCATCGTGATGAAAATTTTCCACCCGTTCTTTTATGAGATACGGCAGATCGTTGATGTTTTCGCATTTTTTTGCCATTGGCAGCTTGTTGTAAAAAACATCTCCGAAAGTGATGATCGGTTTTTTCAGTAAAATCCCTTCCCAACCGGAAGTGCCGGTGATTGTCGCGATAAGCTTTGAATGCTTTATTAGATCAAAACTCCACTCGGTCGGACGGATCAGTTTCAGGTTGGGTATTTTTTTGAGCTCCTTATAAAATCTTCTACTGCGATAGCCGTACATTGCCGGGTGTTCTTTTACATAGAGCTTGAAATCAACAGGCAGCGAGCGCGCTATTTGCTGGATTAGCCACAGCTGGTCCGTGTAAAACTTTGAAAACACCGACGTTCCTGCCTCTGGCTCGTATTGGAGCGGGAAAAAAGCGTAATTTTCTCTAAAATCAATTTCATCGTAAAGATCTTCAAATCCGATCAAAACCCGGGCTTTTCTTTTTAAGCGGTCCCAGACATAATGCCACGGCTTTACCACAAACAGGTCGTCTTTGTGCGGATTTTTCGCGTAGTCAATAAAAACTTTAAGCGTCCAGCGCAGGGATATCAAAAACTTAGCTGGAGCCAAAAACGCAAACTGCCTTCTTTTGCTGACCGGTTTTTTATCCGGAGTGTCCTGGTGCGAGTAGGGAGATGGTTTTTCCCGGAACTCTTTTAAGAATTTTTCAGCGCGTCTTTTTTCTTCCGGTAAAGACATCGCGCCGCTTTGAAGCTTGGCAAAAACGTTTTCCGCGAAGCTTAAGTTTGGAAAATCTTCCGTGAGCGTGTGCAGTTCTCCAACGCGCGCCGGTTTTAAAAACAAAACCCTGACGCCCATGCTTTTCGCGGCGTTTAAAAGAAATAAGGTGGCGATGTCCGCGACTACGGTGAGGATTAACACGTCCGGCCTTTCTTTTTGCAAGAATTTCCATATTGCTTTGGTTTTTACTTGCAAGATTTTCAGCATTTCTTCGTGCGTGTAGGGCGGAGTATCGTAAGGATATTCTCTCAGAAGCTGGTTGCGGCGCACCACCCTGTCCATTTCGATATAGGGCCAAAGATTAGGCATGCCGAATCTTTTTTCAAGCTCTTTTAAATAATTGTAGTCCAGGGGCTCCGCCTTGAATTTTTTATGTATTTCGTCATCCAGCAGCAAGGCGCTGTATTTTATGTCTTTTTGGGATTTTAAGAAATCAAAACTGGCACGCACTGAAACATAGCCGCAAAATTCATTTACGCCGTATTTTTCGCTAAGAATTTTTGCCATGGCGTGCCCGACATATGCGAACCTCCTTTGTAATAAAAAGCATGCTTTCATAAGCTTATTTCTAAAACAAATAAACATACTTTTTAGTTACATTAATAAGCATGAAAAACATCCGCATCATACCGCGGCTGGACATAAAGGGGCAGAATGTCGTGAAGCCGGTGCACACGGAGGCCCTGCGTGTTGTTGGCAATCCCAAAGAATTCGCGCGCCGTTATTATGAAGAGGGCGCTGACGAGCTGATTTATTTGGATATTGTCGCTTCTTTATACCAGAGAAACTTGGATTTCAACCTTTTAAAATCGGTTACCGATGCTATTTTTATTCCTGTGACGGTGGGCGGAGGCATTCGCACCATTCACGATATTAATAATGCCTTGCGTTCCGGCGCCGATAAAGTGGCTATAAATACCCACGCCGTGCGCTGCCCAGAATTTTTATCGGAGGCTGCCAAAGAATTCGGGTCGCAATGCATCGCGCTTTACATAGAGGCAAAAAAACAGCCAAACGGAACCTATGAAGCTTTCACTGACGGTGGGCGCGAGCGTTCCGGGTTCAATGCCATAGAATGGGCTCGGCGGGGAATTGAACTTGGCGCTGGCGAGATTTTAATTACTTCCGTTGACAAAGACGGCACGCGGCGCGGATACGATTTGGATTTAATAAAACAAATTGCCAGTTTTTCTCCGATTCCGGTCATTGCTCACGGAGGCGCCGGAGATCCAGAATCGGTTTTTAAAGCGATTGCCGATGGCAAAGCAGACGCAGTCTCCGCCTCTTCAATTTTTCATTACCGAGATTTTGACGTGGCGAGCGTTAAAAATTATTTAAGAGAAAAAAATATCAATGTACGTGTTTAAAATATGAGTTCCAAGATAATCATTATTGATTACGGCGTGGGGAATCTTCAAAGTTTAAAAAAAGCTTTTAAATTTTTTGGCGTTGATGCAGTCGTTTCTGAAGACGCCAATGAAATTTTGGCCTCCGACGCGATTGTTTTGCCGGGGGTGGGATCGTTTGAGGCCGGCATGCGGGGGCTTAAAATCAGAGGGCTTGCGGAGGCCGTCAAAGCATTCGCCGCCAAAAATAAACCCGTTCTGGGAATTTGTTTGGGGGCGCAGTTGATGCTTTCCGAGGGACACGAATTCGGCGTTTTTGAGGGATTAAATATAATACCGGGCAAAGTTGTAAAATTTCCTGAATTGGCGAACGGCGAAAAAATACCGCATGTCGGATGGAATAAGGTTAAGTCGCCCGGCGGAGGTGTGTGGAATAAAGATTTTTATTTCGTGCATTCTTATATTTTGGATCCCAAAAATCACGAGAATGTTTTCGGGCTTACAACGTATGGCGGGCGCGAATTTTGCTCCGTTGTGAAAAAAGGCAATATTTACGGGACGCAGTTTCATCCGGAGAAAAGCGGCGAAGCCGGTTTGGAGGTAATTAAAAATTTTATCAATCTTATATGAGATACGGTTTGCCTGAAGAAATAAAATTTTGCAAAAAATGCGTAATGCCGAATACGCGCCCTTCTTCTAGCAATGAATACAAACACACGGTAGCGCGCGAGCATGATTTTATTAAATTTGACGGAGAGGGAGTGTGCTCGGCTTGCCGTTTTTGCGAAGCTAAGGATCAAAATATAAATTGGGAGGAGCGCGAAAGGGAACTCCTCCAATTATTAGACAAATATCGCTCCAGCGACGGATCTTACGACATTTTAGTCCCGGGAAGCGGCGGCAAGGACAGCGTTTTTGCCTCGCATATTTTGAAATATAAGTATGGCATGCATCCTCTTACCGTCACTTGGTCTTCGCATCTTTATACCGATATCGGCTGGAAAAATTTCCAAAATTGGATTCATAAAGGCGGTTTTGATAATTATTTATTTACTCCCAACGGCAAAATTCACAGATTGATTACCAAAAACGCATTCATTAATTTACTCCATCCTTTCCAGCCCTTTATATTGGGCCAGAAAACTTTCGCGGTTAAAATGGCGGCAAGATTCAATATTCCACTAATTTTTTACGGAGAAAACCCGGGAGAATATGGGGCTAATATATCAATAAATCAGAAGAAATTCGCCCCAAATTCAGAAGGTTACCGGCTGGATTTCGTTGATAAAAATTTAAATCCTGAAGAAATATTTTTGGGCGGCAAATCAGTAGCCGATTATTTGAAAGAAGGGATAACTTTAGGAGACCTCGGTTCTTATTTGCCGCTTGACACCGATGTTATAAATAAAAAAAATATAGATGTGCATTATTTGGGCTATTACATAAAATGGGTTCCGCAGGAATGTTATTATTACGCGGTCAAACATACTGGATTTGAGGCAAACCCAGTGAGAACCGAAGGCACATATTCAAAATATAACAGCATAGACGACAAAACCGACGGATATTTTTACTACACGACTTATATAAAATTCGGCTATGGCCGCGCGACACAGGACGCGGCGCAAGAAATTCGCAACCATCATATTACTAGAGACGAGGGCGTCGCGCTGGTCAGAAGGTTTGACGGCGAATTTCCAAAAAGATATTTTCAGGAATTTTTGGAATACCTTGATCTTCCAGAAAAAGAATTTACGGAAATCGTTGATTCTTTCCGCGACCCGCATCTCTGGAAACAGGAAAACGGCGAATGGAAATTGAAACATAATGTGAACTAGGGGATTATATAAATAGAGAACTATAAACCAAAAAGGGGGTTGAAATGATACCTATTTACCGAATGCCGGAGATTCACATTGAAATTACGAACGGCTGCAATTTGGAGTGCTCAAACTGCACCAGGCACATAGGGCACCACAAAAAGATTTTTAAAATGGATTTGGAAATGATTCGCAAGGCCGTAGTTTCGCTGACTGAGCCTGTCGCGGGTTTTCCGCAGGGCTTTCCGGGCACTATCGGCATCATGGGTGGAGAGCCGACAACGCATCCGCAATTTGCCGAAATCTGCAAACTTTTCCAGAAACTGATTCCGGAAAAACACAAACGCCAGCTCTGGACTGATGGATGGGGCTGGGAAAAGTACAAGGCAGTAATCGGCGAAACGTTTGATCCCGACAATATAATTTATAACAGCCATCAGGATACAGATGTTGGCACGCATCAGCCCCTGCTGGTTGCGGCAGAGGATTGCGTTGAAGATAAGGAGTTGATGTGGCGGCTGATCGGGAACTGCTGGGTGCAGTGGAGATGGTCAGCTTCAATTACGCCAAAGGGCGCGTTTTTCTGCGAGGTCGCCGCTTCTCTGGATTGGCTTTTTAACGGTCCGGGTGGATTTCCTATTGAGCCGGGATGGTGGGTTCGTGAACCCAACGAATTTATGGATCAGGTTGAAAGGTCTTGTACGAAATGCGGCGGAGCGGTACCGATGCCGGGAGAAAGTGCGCACGCGGATTATGATCTTGTTTCTCCTTCAAACTTGAAACGGTTGCAAGATGCCGGGTCTCCTCGGGTTGCGCGTGGAAAGTACAAATTGACTGATAAAGTTTTTACAAAAGAAGAAATCCAGGAGCAAATAAAAAAGGGCTGGGCTCCGTATAGCCACCGCCCCTACAGAGTGGACGGGAATTTGGTCAGGTTTTAATCGCTATGCCTCGGTGCTACAATATAGCAGCGGGGCTTTTTATTTTTTATTGTGCGCAATTTTTCAGACAAGTTAATTAGCGGTCTCAATGTTTTTCGTTATGCGGTGACGGAACCGATTTTTTTGCGTTTCGCGCGCGTGAGGCATGAAAGATTCTACCAACATAAAAATGAAGAACCGCTAATCAGCGTTTATATTCCGACTTATAACAGGGCAAAAATTTTAATGGAGCGCTCTGTGCCTTCTGTGCTTGCGCAAACTTATAAAAATTTTGAACTTATTATTGTCGGCGACCACTGTACCGATGACACGGAAAAATTAGTGTTTAAAATAAATGATTCAAGGGTGCGTTTCTACAATATTTCAAAAAGAGGATATCGTTATCCGCCGACTACTGAAAATCATTGGCTGGCTGGCCCGGTAGTTGCGGCGAACACGGCGCTTAAAATGGTCCGTGGAAAATGGATCGCGCGGATTGACGACGACGATGTTTGGACGGATACACACCTTGCTTCGCTTTTGGATTTTACGAAAGAAGGCAACTTCGAATTTGTTTCAGCGTTATATGAAGAAGAGAGGCGCTGGAAAAGAAAAGTAATTGACGGAGAATACGCCAACGGCTCTTATTTTAATCCGAAAAACGAGAGCGGTGATTTAGGCCCCAAACTCGGAGGAACGCAAACTTGGCTTTACCGCTCGTATCTCCGCTTTTTTAAATACAATATTAACTGCTGGCGAAAAACCTACAATCGGGTGAACGATATTGATTTGGAAATCAGGATGTATAAGGCAGGCGTACGCATGGGTTTTTTGGAAAAAATAGTGGCGTATGTTCTTCCTCGCCCGGGCGAGGATACGATTGGGTTAGAAGCATACCGCGCCAGCGAGAAAGAAAAATTAGAGCATTTTAAATTTGATGAATAATCTTTATAAAAAAAATGAAGTTTTAGCGATCATCCCTGCCAGAGCGGGGTCAAAAAGGATACCGAATAAAAATATCCGGAATTTTTTTGGGAAGCCCTTAATCGCGCATACGATTTTGCAGGCCAAAGAAACTTCTTTTATTGATCGGATAATTGTAGACACAGATTCTACAAAAATTGCGGCTTTAGCGAAAAAATATGGGGCAGAAGCGCCATATTTAAGACCTGAACACTTGGCGGGCGATAAGGCTCAGGTTATTGATGCGGTCATTCATTTATTAAATAGATTAAAAAAAGAAGAAGGATACAAGCCGACCCACGTGATGATTTTGCAAACTACTTCGCCATTGCGGGAAGAAAAAGATATCAAAGTATGCTGGGATTTGATGAAAAAATCAAACGCGACCACCATTCTCACCGTCGCGCCCACTCATCCACGTCTTTATTATTTGGATAATAAGCAAAATATTATTTTGGCGAATAAGCGCGCGAGCAAATCCAGCAATACCCAGGCATGGCCTCCGGCCTATCTTTTAAACGGATGCTTTGTGTATATAACAAAAACAGACGCTTTAATCCGTGAACGAAATGTGATTACGAAAAACACAAAAGCGGTTGTTTGCGATAGGTGGCGCTCTGTAGACTTGGATACTCCGGAAGATTGGGCGATGGCTGAATTTTTGTTTAAAAATAAAAAGGCAATAGAAAAGCAGATAAAAAAATTTAAATAGCATGAAAGTAGGAATTATAGGGTTCGGTTCCATAGGCAAGCGGCATTATGAAAATTTGCTGCTGCATACAAAAAATATTGTTGTGCTTTCTAAAAGAAAAGACGTCAATTTGCCGCATCAGGTTGAAAATTGGCAAGATTTTAAAAAAACAGGGCCTTATGGCGGCATAATTATTGCGAATGAAACTTCAAAACATGTCGCGACTATTAAAAAGTGCGTTGCTTTAAAGCCGCGGGCGCTTTTTGTAGAAAAACCGCTATCGCATAATTTAAAAGACTTGAACGCGCTGGTTGAACTTTTGCGGAAGAATCGGACAAGTGTTTTTGTTGGATATTGTTTTCATTTTTTCAGGCCGTTTTTTAAAATTAAAAAGATTATAAAAAGCGGGAAACTCGGCAAAATTTATTATATGCGCGTTTCCGTGGGGCAGGATTTAAAAGAGTGGAGGCCGGGCCGGGACTACGGCAAAATTTATTCTGCGAAAAAAGAATTTGGCGGAGGGGTGATGCTTGATTTGGTGCATGACATTAATTATCCGGCATGGCTTTTGGATGATGTTTTGGCGCCAAAGCGGGCGCTGGTGCGAAAAATGTCCGACCTTAAAATTAACACCGAGGATATTGCGGAAAATATTTTTATTGCGCAAAGGACCGGAGTAATGGTTTCTGTGCACCAAGATTACCTAAGAATCCCTGGCCGAAGGTTTCTGGAAATCGTAGGTTCAAAAGGTAGTTTAATGTGGGATTCTTCGGATGCCGAAGACCGCAACAAGATGTATCAGAGAGAAATTAATTTTTTTGTCGGTTTAGTAAAAAGCGGCAAATATTTTTCAAATATGGAAGAAGCGATTCGGGATGTTAAAAACGTGGAATATTTAAAAAAACATGGCAGATAAACTGGCATTTTTGCAAATAGGGCTAGGGTCTATGGGCAAGCGCCGAATCAGGAACCTTTTCGCCAATGGCGAAAAGAATGTCATTGGCTTTGATTTGTCTCCGGAGCGGAGGAAAGAAACCGAAGAAAAATACGGAATTAAAACTATTGATGATTTAACAAAATTATTAGATAAAGATTTTGACGCGATAATTATTTCCACTCCCCCGAATAAGCACGGCGATTATATTCGTTTTGCCCTAAAACACAAAAAACATTTCTTTACTGAGGTTTCTACCAGCGACGACGGCTATGAAGACATTTTCAGAGCCGCTAGTTCAAAAATCATAAAAGCGTCTTCAGCCACGATGCGACATTTTTTTCCCATTAAGACCATAAAAAAATTAGTTAGCGAAGGTAGAATAGGCAAGATATTTGCATATCAATACCACATGGGGCAATATTTACCGGATTGGCATCCGTGGGAGGATTATCGAAAAGTATTTTTTTCAAAAAAAGAAACCGGCGCTTGCCGCGAGCTTTTTCCGTTTGAGCTTTGTTGGTTAAACTGGCTGATAAATTCCCGCGTAGCCAGTATTTCCGGCTCTTTGGGAAAAGTATCGGATTTAGATATGGACGCGGAAGACGTGTTAGCAGCGAATTTGCGGTATGAAAATAATGTTTTCGGCAACATTATGATTGACGCGATTTCCAGAAAACCGGTAAGGAACCTGCGGATTATGGGAAGCGATGGAACTTTGGAGTGGGACTGGCAGGACTGGATCATTAAAGTTTATGACGCGGCGTCAAAGAAAACAGAAGTCATCAACGCGCCCAAAGAAAATCCAGCAGCTGGATACACGACGCAATCCGAAGCGATGCACGAGGAAGAAATAAAAGCGTTTTTGGACGCAATTTACGGCCGCACGCCGTATCCTTACACCTTTGAAGAAGATTTATTAAATTTAAAAACGCTTTATAAGTTAGAAGCAGGCGGAGGAGTCGTATTATAAAGAAACTATTTATTGGAAATTTTGGTTTAATTTAGTAATGGCTAGCGCAAGTAAAATACCGCATAAAAAAATCAGAATATTGGGAATCTGTTCGGATGTTTTTATCACATCCGCCGTGCTTTTGGAAGACGGCAAAGTGGTGGCCGGGGCGCCGGAGGAACGGTTTTTAAGGCAGAAGCTTTACCGCGGTTTTCCGATGCAGGCCATAAAATATTGTTTGGAGGCGGCCGGCTGCGAGCTGGAGGATATTGATTGCGTCGCTTTGGGGTGGAACCCAGGACTTCACATTAAGCCGTCTAGTATGCGGTTTGGGCATGTGCTCCGCTGGCGTGGAGAACATTTGCATGCCATCCCCCATGCTCTTTTATCGTTGGCTAAAACGCATCATGTAGATTATGTTGAACAATCGTTAAAACAGCTCAAAAACGACATTAAAATTATTTACGTAACCCATCACCACTCTCACGCCGCCAATGCCTTTTTTATTTCTCCATTTAAAGAAAGCGCCATTCTCACGATTGACGGCCGAGGCGAAGAGGATACGGCAGGTTTTTTTGTCGGGCGTGGAAATAAAATAGAAGAACTGCAGTTGGTGAAACTCCCCCACTCTTTGGGGCTTTTCTACGGAGCGTTCACCGAATTTCTGGGTTTTACTCCGCATTCCGATGAATGGAAAGTGATGGCTTTGGCCGGGCGCGATTTTAAACAAAATAAATATTATCAGAAGGTAAAAAATCTGGTTAAACTTTGCCCCAACGGCACCTTTGAGCTGGATTTAAGTTATTTTCATTATTATTTGAACGACCGCAACGCTTGGTATTCGCCCAAATTCGTGGAATCTTTCGGACAGCCGCGTTCGCCCGACACTGAATTGACTAACCGGCATTATGAAATCGCCAATGCTTTACAAAGGGTTTCCGAAGAGACGGTGATTCACATGCTAAATTGGCTTCATAAGAAAACAGGCATGGAAAATCTCGCCTTAAGCGGAGGATTTTTTATGAACTCCGTCTTTAACGGTAAAATTACCCAAAAAACAAAATTTAAAAATGTTTTTATATCTTCCTGTCCGGACGACAGCGGCACTTCTTGGGGAGCGGCGCTTTATGTTTATAACCATATTTATAACCGCCCGGAACGCAAAGAAGAGAAACATAATTATTATGGCCCGCAATTCAGCGACGCCGAAATTAAAGACGCTTTGGATAAATATAAAGTTCCTTACAAACGGGCGGAAGATATAGAAAAGCAAACTGCCAGCTTAATTGCCGATGGGAAAATTGTCGGCTGGTTCCAAGGGCAGATGGAATTCGGCCAGCGCGCTTTGGGTAACCGTTCTATTTTGGCAGATCCGAGGGATCCTTTGATGAAAGACAAAGTCAATAAAGCGGTGAAATACCGCGAGGCATTCCGGCCATTTGCTCCGTCCATTTTGGAGGAGCATGTGGCGGATTATTTTGAGTGCAACAAAAGCGATAGGGTGCCTTTTATGGAGAAGGTTTTTATGGTAAGGCCGGAAAAAAGAAAATTAATTCCGGCTGTGACCCATATTGACGGCTCAGGCAGGCTTCAGACAGTAGGCAAAGAAACAAACCCCCGTTTTTATAAATTGATAGGGGAATTTGATAAAATAACTAAAATTCCGCTGGTTTTAAACACCTCTTTTAATTTGAAAGGGGAAGCAATCGTTTGCACTCCCACCGACGCCATACGCACATTTTTTTCTTGCGGGCTGGACGCGTTGGTGCTGGGGAATTATGTTGTAATGAAATGAAAATTTTACTTTTCGGCGGAGCCGGCTTCATAGGAGAATACTTGGCAAAAAATCTAGCCGGTCGCGACGGTTGCGAATTAAAAATAATAGATAGATATTCAAAAGAACGGGGAAAGGATTTAGACGTGGAAATGATAGTGGTTTTAACCCAGCCGGGCTCACCGGTAAGTGATATTTTAATTCCGGCGATTACTGCGTCTAAAAAATTAAAGAAAATAGTTTATTTATCCACCTTGCTGATTTATCCCGATTCTTCTGAAAAACAGGACGAAAATATTCAACCAGACCCGAAAACTGAATACGAAAGAAATAAATATCAAGAAGAATTGATGCTGGAGAAAGCGGCAAAAAAAATCGGTTGCCAACTATGCATAGCGAGACTTAGCAATGTTTACGGAGATGTTAAAAACCGCGGGATTATAAATTATATTATATTATCAGCAATCAAGGGAAACCTGTTGACAGTTTACGGAGACAAGGATAAGAAAATTAGAGATTATATTTTTATAGAAGACGCCGCGAATCTGTTGGAATTTTTAATTTTCTATAAACAACAAAACCTAAAAGAGATTTTTAATATTTGCACTGGCTCCGCTTACAGCATCCAAGAATTGATTGATATGGCAGAACGCGTTACCGGACGAAAAATAAATTTTGAAAAAGGTGCTCCTACTTTGGAAAAATTAATAAATATCGGGGACAATCAAAAAATTCTAGCTTTATCGCATTATAAGCTCAAATACAATTTGGCTCATGGCCTGAAAAAAACTTATAAGAATTATTTGAGAACAGTGTAACGCGTTCTTTATTAACAGCTAGCTGTTTGACCTAAGGTGAATATAATCGGTATCATTTAGATATGAAAAAGCTCGCGGTGTTATTGTTTTTGGTTCTCTTAAGCCCCAATTTAGTTTATGCCCAGAGCGCCAATCTTTCATCTTCTACCACTGCCGAGCTTCAAACTCAAATCCAAGACCTCCTAAAACAAGTTCAGGCCCTACAGCAGCAGGTAACGACTCTTAAAGTTGAACTTGGTCAGCAACCAGAAATAGCGATATCAGCTGTCCCGCCGGGGCTCACCCGTAATCTTTACCGCGGCTTATCCGGAGACGATGTCCGCGGTCTTCAACAATTTTTATCACAAGACAAAGAAATTTATCCGGAAGGGTTAGTAACCGGATACTTCGGACCTTTAACTGAAGGGGCAGTCAAGCGCTGGCAAGAAAAGCACGATATTGAATCATTGGGCATTATCGGTCCTAAAACCATTACTAGATTTAACGAATTTAGAGGACAAACAGCAACTCCAGCTATCCCAGCTCAACCCATTGGTCTTACTGGCACAACAACCATTCCTGCACAACCTGCAACCGCCACTTCAACGCGGCCTCGCCCAGAGTCATGCGCCGCTTCATACAATTATTGCGTAGGCCCAACAGAATGCTCCGCCAATGGATATTATTGGTGCAGAAATAGCTGTTATGGATTCGTTGACGCATGCCTTGGCCAAACATATGTGGCGCCGGTGGCTCCGACTCCGGCACCAACTCCCGCTCCTTCAACGACTACAACCACAACTACAGCAACTGTTGCTACCACTACGACAACCACGACTGCTACTACTACGGCTACAACAACAACCACTACAACTCCTTCTTCCGGTCAGTTTTCAGCTCCGAGTTGGTCTAAATCAGTTTGGACAGGCAGTGAATATGGAATAGTATGGTCACGGGAAGTTCGAAACGGCGAAACCGAAATCTTTTTCGCCAGAACTACATCGGGCGGAATAAAGATTGGGAACGATCTCATGGTAAGTACCGGTCACTCTACTGCCGATGACAACTACGCCATTGCCTGGAACGGCAGCAATTATGGCATAATTTATGAAGACTATTGGGGCAATGTCCCGCTTCATTCCAACACATACAGTTCTTACAGCACCTATTTTTCTAGAATAAATTCTCAAGGGCAAAAATCAGGCGCTGATATCAAAATTGCCACCGGTGGACAATACAACCAAATGAATTTGTTTTGGAATGGTTCCGAGTATATTTTAATTTACATTAATTACCGACCCAATGAAATTCGTTTTAGAAAATTCAGCCCGGACGGCCAACCGCTTGGTTCTATAAAAACTATTAGTAGCGAACCAACTAAGGAGATAGACACATTGTCGGTCGCCTTGGCTGGCACAGAATATGTCCTTTCTGTGAACTATCTTGCGGCTTTCGGTGGCGGCGGCTCTAAATCGTTGCGGTTATCAGCGAGTGGCGATTTAATCAATATACCGACAACCACGACAACAGCGACAACCATTACCTCTATCACCCCCTATTCTCCTATACCTCCTAATCAACACTTGATATCCTCCATCACCCTACAATGGAACACGACTACCAACGACCTCACCTATCGGAGAATATGGCGAAGGTTTGGTGGCGGGGACTGGCTACTTGTTGGACAAGTCCAGGGCAATACCTTTTCGGACCTTAATATAGGAACGGGAACGTACTATTATAAGCTGAACACTTGTTCTACCGTTTCGTACATTCCTTCATATGGGGGAAATGTCTGGGTAGTAACCGATAATTGTGGTCCTGATTCGAACATAATGACTACGACGCTGACGATGGGCGGTGGTGGTTCCGATACAACTCCACCCTCAACGCCAACCGGCCTTAGGGTTTGGCCCGACCCTTACAACCGGAATTTCCTTTCCTGGACGGCATCAACCGATAACATAGGCGTTGCAGGCTACAACATATACCGCAACGGCACGTATCTGAAATCGGCGTGTTGTATTCCTTCCGAGGACGGCAACCTTTTTTATCCTTCTTTGACAACTTACAGTTATACCGTCGCCGCGTATGATGCAGCAGGAAATGTTTCGGCGCAGTCAAGTTCAGTTTCAGCGACAACTGCTGATACCACCCCGCCCGCGATTTCCTCAATACAAACATCAAATATCACTCAAAATGCAGCAACAATTAGTTGGAGCACAAATGAGATTGCTGATTCCCAAGTGGAATATGGCGCAACCCTTAGTTACGGGAATACCACAGCCGTGGATTCTGCTTTGGTAACCGCACATTCGGCGCAGATTTTAAATCTAGCGGGAAGTATCACATATCACTTTCGTGTAAAATCAAAAGATGCCACTGGGAATATCGCAGTATCCGGTGATAACACCTTTATATCTCTTTCGCCTCCGTCGTCTTCTGCTCCCCCTCCCTCTATTAAAACCGGGACTGGTACAGTTGGAGACAGCAAGACATTCAGCTTTGGCACAGGGACTATCGAGTATAGTGTAGGCGGTTCCGGAGTGAGCGGTTACATTTATTCGGGCATTCCTGGATCCGCAGGCCGCACCAGTCCGATATTATATTTTGCCAACCCAACTCCATCTGACACAACTTCTTGCGGTCCCTATCCTTCATCACACGGCTATCAAGGCATTACCAGTATTTGTCAATTTACTAGCGCAGCGAATTATATTTTCAGTAACGCCGAAGATTCCATAAGAATATATGATAAATCCTCTCCTTGTTATCAGGGCATATTGCTTTTCAAACAAAATAATCTATACGGGGGAATAGATCCGGAAGATGTGGATAGTTCAGGCGCCTTACATTATCGCTATTGGTATGATGAGTCGGGCGGTTCTAATTTCAGTAGCGTATGCGCCACTTCCTACAACACAGCTCCGTCCCGAGAAAGATTAAATCAATTAGCTAGCGTTTTGGACGCCATAAAATCGGCATTGGGCGAGCTGCTCAAAATTTTGAAATAATTAGTAAAACTTGCGCTAATTATGCGGAGTTTTATTTATGATGAAAAAAATAGCTTATATTTCAGGCAATCGGGCGGATTTTGGGCTGATGACGCCGATTTTACAGGCCATCCAAAAGAGCAAAAAATTAGAGCTAAGACTTTATACGACCGGCACGCACTTTATGCCTGAATTTGGAGGCACAATTAATATTGTTAAGAAACTTTTTCCGAATGTGAAAGAAATTCCCGTGGCTTTTGAATCGGACGATCGCAAGGGCATGGCGAAATTTGCCGCTCAATTTTTAGGGAAATTGATACCGGTTTTGGTAAAAGATAAACCAGATATAGTTTTTGCTCCTTGCGACAGGGTAGAGATGTTGACGGCGGCGATGGCGGCGCTCTATTTAGGAATTCCTGTGGCGCATATACATGGCGGCGAGAAAACTTCCACGGTGGACGAGTTGGCGCGGCACGCAATTACCAAGATAGCGCATATTCATTTCGCGGCAACAAAGGAATCCGCGGAACGCATAAAAAAAATGGGCGAAGATAAGTGGAGAATTCATATTGTCGGCGCGCCTGTGCTGGACGTTATTTTAAATGAAAAACTGCCAAGCCGAGCGGAGCTTTATAAAAAGCTTAATTTAGATCCCAAAGAAAAAATTATTTTAGTGACCCAGCATCCGGTAAGCGAGGCATGGAAAGACGCCGGGCGGCAAATAACAAAAACTTTCTCCGCCGTAAAATCTTTTGGTTTGCCTATTGTGGTGGCATATCCAAACGCCGACGCTGGAGGCAGAAAAATAATAGAAGTTATAAAAAGAGAAAAAAAGAACCCTCAATTTAGAATTTTTCCACACCTGCAACATGAAGATTTTCTTGCCTTAGAGCGGGAGGCCGCTGTTTGGGTGGGCAATTCCAGCGCTGGAATGATTGAGTCCTCTTCTTTTAAAACGCCGGTTGTAAACGTGGGCGCGCGCCAACTGGGCCGCCAGCATGGGGATAATGTTATAAATGTCGGCTACGACCGCGATGAAATTAAAAAAGCCGTAGATAAATCTTTGAATAATAAAATATATTTGGCGGGGCTTAAAAAAATCAAAAACCCGTGGGGCGACGGCAAAACTGGCCCCAGAGTCGCCAAAATTTTGGAGAATGTGGAGCTCGTCCCCAAATTGCTTGCCAAACAGATAACTTATTAATATGAAAGACATAATTATTCAGGGGAAAAAAGTAAATTATGGGCTGACGCCGTTTATTATTGCGGAGGGCGGGGTAAATCATAACAGTGATTTGGATTTGGCCATAAAACTTATTGACGCGGCGGCGGAAGCCGGAGCGGATGCGATTAAATTTCAAACATGGCGCGCGGAACAATTGGCGACCAAAGCTGGCAAAATGGCCGACTATCAAAAACGCAATATCGGAAAAGAAGAATCGCAATTTGATATGTTAAAAAAGTTGGAGTTAAAAGAAAAATGGTATCCCCAATTAATTAAACGCGCCAAAGAAAAAAATATTATTTTACTTTCCACTCCGCATGGCGGTTTTGAAGCGATTGATTTTATGGAGCGCTACAATTTTCCGGCTTTTAAAATCGCTTCAGGCGACATCACTAATTTGCCATTTTTGGAATACGCCGCCAAATTTAAAAAGCCCATGCTGATATCAACCGGCATGTCTAATTTGGAAGAAGTGAAAGAAGCGATTGAAACAGTAAAGAATGCCGGCAACGATCAGATTCTTATTTTTCACTGCACTACGGATTATCCTTTAGCGCTTGAAAATGTAAATTTGCGCGCCATTGACACTTTTAAAAAAGAACTGGGGGTGCTTATTGGATATTCCGACCATACATTGGGCCGCGAGGTTCCGATAATGGCTGCGGCGTTGGGCGCCTGCATGATTGAAAAGCACTTTACTTTAGACCGAACCATGAAAGGCCCTGACCATGTTGCTTCTATGGAGCCAAGGGATTTTAAAAAAATGGTGGAAGCCTTAAAACGGGTGCCGATCATTATGGGTTCGGGCGCGAAAAAGGCGCTTAAACCAGAACTGCAATATATGAACGTGGCCAGAAAAAGCATTGTGGCGGCGCGCGATATAAAAAAAGGCGAAAAATTCAATAAAGAAAATTTGGCCATCAAGCGCCCCGGCACAGGGCTCTCCCCAAAATATTTCAACCAAGTTCTTGGCAAAACCGCAAAAACTGACATACATAAAAATGCTCTGTTACCAGCTCGTGAGAGTTGGCGTTTTATAAAGCGTGCAAAACGAGTTTAAAGGGAAAACAATTTTAGTCACTGGCGGCACCGGATCCATAGGTTCCGAGATCGTGCGCCAGCTTTTGAAATTCAAGCCGAAAAAAATCCGTGTTTTCGCGCGGCACGAAGACAGGCACTACACTTTAATGAACGAGCTAGTCGCCGACGATGAAAGCTTGCGGTTCGTGATTGGTGACATCCGCGACAGGGACCGGTTGAGAATGGCTATGGAAGGCGTGGATGTTGTTTTTCACGCGGCGGCTTTAAAACAAGTGGCTATGTCGGAATATAATCCGTTTGAAGTTGTTAAAACTAATATCGTGGGGACTCAAAATGTAATTGAAGTGGCGCGTGATTTGAATATTAATAAAGTGATTGGCATCTCAACCGATAAAGTCGCGGAGCCAGAAGGAGTTTTAGGCGTGTCCAAACTTATGGCTGAAAAATTGTTTTTGGCTTCCTATTATTATAAAGGAAACAAAAAAACAAAATTTGCTTGCGTAAGATTCGGGAATGTTTTAGGCAGTCGCGGAAGCATTCTGCCACTTTTAAAAAAGCAGATTAATTCAAAAGGAGAAATAACTATGACAGATCCAAGAATGACTAGATTTATTATGACAGTACCTCAAGCGGCAAGCCTCGTGCTCCGAGCGACCAATATAATGCGTGGGCAGGAAGTATTCGTTCTTAAAATGCCGGCCGTGCGTTTGACCGATTTGATAAAAACAGCCGTGGCTTACTACGCGCCGCTTTGCGGCAAAAAACCCGCGGACATTAAAGTTAATGTGGCTGGTCGCCGAGATGGGGAAAAAATTCATGAAAAACTCTTGGCCGATCATGAAATACCGCGAGTTTTAGAAATGGAAGATATGTATATTCTGACTCCGCACCAAAAAGTTTTGAAGGACGAATACGGGGCGCGTTATCCGGCTAAGCCGTTAAAAGTAAGCAGCGAAAATTTTTCATCCGAATTTGCTCCCAAACTTTCCAAAATCAAGCTTCTGAAGCTTATCAAAGACGCCGATGTCCACCAAATTTAGCGAAAATTTAACTCGGCTTAATTTATTCAGAAGGGCCTTTGGGGAATACAAATCAGAAATAATTTTACTGACATTTCTTTCGTTTCTGAGCGGTTTTTTAGAAAGCGTAGGAATAAGCGCCATAATCCCTTTGTTTTCTTTTGTGAGCAAGGATCAAGCGCCCAGCAGCGACTTTATCTCCCGAGCCATTGAAAAATTTTTTTTCTACGCCCATCTGGAATACACTCTAACCTCTCTGCTTATTTTTATAATTTTGCTTTTTCTGGTAAAAGCCGCAGCTCTTTTTTTGGCTACCTATCTGGCCACGCGCACTACCGTTGCTTTTGAAACTAAAACTAGAAATGAACTTTTCTCGGAAACTTTAAAAGCCGATTGGCCTTATCTTTCGGAGCAGAAAGTGGGGTATCTTGATCAGGTTTTGACTAACGACATAGACCAAAGTTCCAAGCTTCTTACTTATATCAGCTCATCCATAATAGTTTTGGCCAATTTAATCGCTTATGGTCTTTTGGTGGTGAACATTTCATGGGTTGTGGCGCTACTTACGCTAATTTTGGGCGGAGCGGTGCTTTTAGCATTAAAGCCGCTTTTTAATAAAAACACAGAAATCTCGGAGGAAAAAAGCAGAATCTATAAGGAACTGGCGCATCATGCAAACGAAAACGTATTGGGAATGAAATTTGTAAAATCCGCTTTTGTTGAAGAAAGGGTTTTGGAAAAAAGCAGAGAATATTTTGAGAAAATAAAAAAATTAAATTTGAGAGTGTCCGCTTTAAGAAACGCAACCACAGTTTTAATTCAGCCTATAGGCCTTATTTTTGTTATTACCATATTTGCTTTCTTTTACAAAATGACTGTTTTTAATTTCGCTTCATTTGCGGTTATAGTTTACGCAATCAACAAAATTTTCGCTCTTATTCAGCAGGCCCAGTCCAACATCCACACTATCAATGGGCAGATTCCATATCTGGCGAGCGTATTGAAATATAAAAACGAGGCAAAAAAACACGAGGAGCGCGATTTGGGAACAGCGAGTTTCTATTTTCAAAATAAATTGGAATTTAACAATGTAATTTTTTTTTATAAGTATAGAGAACAGAATGTTTTGTGGGATGTTACTTTCTCCCTAACGAAAGGCGAAATGGCTGGACTTATCGGCCCCTCTGGAGCGGGGAAAACCACGGTGGTTGATTTGATTTTGCGCCTTTATTCGCCGCGAAATGGCGAAATTTTACTTGACGGAAAAAATATCACTGATGTCCGCATGGCGGACTGGCGGAAAAACATCGGGTATGTTTCGCAAGACATTTTTTTGCTTAATGACACGATTGAGAACAATATAAAGTTTTATAGCGATGATGTCACCAAAGATAATATGGCGCATGCGGCTAAGATGGCCAATATCTACGATTTCATAGAATCTTTGCCGAATAAATTTGATACCGTAGTAGGCGAACGCGGGATTTTGCTTTCTGGCGGTCAGCGCCAACGGATAATTTTGGCTAGGGTTTTGGCCCGGCACCCGCAGATTTTGGTTTTAGATGAAGCTACCAGCGCGCTGGATGACGAATCGGAAATTTTGATACAAAAAGCCATTGAGGGTCTGCGAGGGAAAATAACTGTGCTGGCAATAGCTCACCGCTTGTCTACGGTTAAAGCTTCGGATAAGCTTATCGTGTTGGACGAAGGAAAAATCATTGAAGAAGGCTCCCCGGAAGAACTTCTTAAAAACAAAGATTCGTATTTTTTTAAAGTTTATAATTTAAGAACAACCTAACTATGCGTATTTTTTTAATACAATGGGGCGGCGATTCTGTGCGGGAGCTTTTTGATGTTGTGAAAGAATTAAAGGCGCGATCGCACAAAATCGTATATTGGGTTGCGGATAAAAATTGGCCATTGGACAGGTCGCAGTTTTCTGGGACTATTTTTCACGATTTGGAGGATGCCATTGAGGGTAGGTCGGCTGCGGCGGTGGATACTTCTCAATTTACACCGCCGGGAGATGACCTGATCGCACAGCTTTACGAGACGGAATCGCTTCTCTTAACTATGATGAACAAGCGTTACGGTCACTTGTCGGTGAGTGAGCGGAAACGCTTTTATTATCGGCTTATACAATACTGGCAGGGGATTTTAAAACATTATCGGCCTGATGTGATTATTTTTCCGCTTGTTCCCCACTCAGTTTATGATCTTGTGATTTATTTTCTGGCCAAGCTCCTAGGCATTAAAACCGTTATGTTTACAGCCACGCAGGATTTTATACGCCTTATGGTAATGAATGATTTTGTTGAAGGAGGCAGAATATTAAAAAAAACAATTGAGGAAAATAAGCAAAAACAATTTTCGCTGGAGGATTTGAGCGATGATCTACGCGGATATTTTTTCAAACATACCAGCCAGGGTGGCGATCCTACTCCGCCAAATATGATAAATATCCAAAAACAATACGGCCGAAGCAGGGCGGCAATTTTGTTGGACGCAATTAAGAGTTTTACTTTATTCTCTAAGGCGGTTAATTACGCAAAAAAGCGATTCGGCTCAAATTTGCGGAAAGAATACCAAGGCTTGGAAAAACCCCCGGATCTTTCCAGAAATTTTATCTATGTGCCGTTGCAATATCAGCCGGAGGCGACCACTAGCCCGTTGGCTGGGAATTTTGCCGACCAGTGCCTTTTAATTGAAACTTTAGCCGCCGCGATTCCAGACAACTGGGTTATTTACGTAAAAGAGCATCCCAGGCAATTTATTTTTTCCGGATTAAATTTCTCGCAATATCGGTACTGTGGATATTACGAAGACATTGCTCGGTTAAAAAAAGTGCAAATTGTCCCGACAACAACCGATACATATTCGCTGATAAATTTTTCTAAAGCTGTCGCAATAAATACTGGCACTGCTGGGTTGGAAGCCGCGCTGCGGTTAAAACCAGTTCTTGTTTTCGGGTATGCGTGGTATAGGGATTGCCCGGGAATGTTTGTAGTGCGGGACACGGATTCCTGCCGGGAGGCAATAAAAAAAATTATTGGAGGCGCTCGGATAGACACTCAGCAGCTTATAAATTATTTCGCGGCGGTAGATAGGGCAAGTTTCCCCGGCTATGTCGAGCCGCATCTTAAGAAACTTTCTACAATCAGCGAAGAAGAAAATGTCGCTAATCTTACAAAGGCACTTATTGATGAAATAGAAACATCATGACTCGCGACAAAATTTTAAGAAATCTACCTGAAAAAATAAATGAACTTTATGAAACCGGAAAGTATTATGTTTCGATGCCGCCGGTTGGCAACAAGGATTTTGAAGAAAGCTACTGGCATGTTGTTGTGGATCCGGACGGAAAGGTGAGAAACAGGCTAAAAGAAAAAAAAGTTTTTTTGGGAGATATTAACTATATACTTGATTATATTTCTGATTTGAAGCCGGGAAAAATTTTAGATGTGGGATGCGGTTTAGGTTGGATGTTATCTGCATTAGGTGACGAATGGGGAAAATATGGCATGGAAATTTCAAAGGTAGCCGCCGAATTTGCCGGAAAATTCGGTAAAATATTCCACGGTCCGCTCTCGAAAAGTCCTTATAAAGATAATTTTTTTAACGTAGTTTTTATGCATCATGTGATTGAACATCTTAAAAAACCGGAAAAAGATTTTAAGATTATAAAAAAGATTTTAAAACCCGGCGGGCTTTTAATTCTTGGCACTCCGGATTTTGATTCAGGATGCGCAAGGTTATTCAGGAAGAATTACCGCTTACTTCATGATGAAACGCACATCAGTTTATTTTCAAACGATTCTATGCATAGATTCCTCCGCGATCATGGCTTTAAAATTTTACAGGTTGAGTATCCGTTTTTTGAGACGCGATTTTTCACGAAAGAAAATTTAAACCGCCTTTTTAATAGAAAAAAAATCTCGCCTCCATTTTACGGGAATTTTATGACTTTTTTTTGCAGAAACAAAAAATGACAAAAATTCTTTCCATTATTCCTGCTCGCGGAGGGTCAAAGGGAATCCCGCGCAAAAATATCCGGCTTTTAAACGGCAAGCCGCTGATCGCCTGGACTATCGGCGCCGCTTTGGAATCGGGCGTGATTGATAAACTCGTAGTTTCCACGGAAGACGCGGAAATAGCCGAGATTGCTCGCAAATACGGCGCCGAAGTCGTAGATCGACCGATGGAATTGGCGGGGGACGCCGTGCTTACGGAGCCAGTTATGTCGCACGCGCTTGAAGTTGTTGAAGCCGCCGGTTACAAACCGGATTATGTTTCTCTGATTCAATGCACCTCGCCGTTTTTAAACAAAGAAATTATTCGCGAAGCTGCTGGTAAGGTTCTGAACCAAGGTTTTAATTCATGCATTACTTGTTTTTTGCCGGATAGGCATGAATTTAAGTGGAGAAAAGAAGACCTCGGCGAACATTTTATCCCTGAACATGATGTGGAGCGCCGCCCAAGGCGTCAAGACTTGCCGAAAATTTATCATGAAAACGGCGCGTTTTATATTACCAAGACTGATTTTTTTAAAAAAACAAAAAATCGCTTTGGCGGCAGTGAAGCTCGCGTGACGGCAATTTTAATGAACGAGACAGAATCTTTGCAAATTGATAACGAACACGACCTCTGGCTCGCAGAACTTTTGATGAAAAAATTTGGCAAAAAATAAAAAAAGGCGCTGTTACATAATTGAAATTATTGGGGTTATAATGATTGTATGTCAGTAGTAGAAATTAACAAAAAGTATGTGGGCGAAGGACATCCTTGTTTTGTGGTGGCCGAAATTGGAATCAATCACAATGGCAGTTTAGAAATAGCAAAGAAATTAATTGATGTTGCCGTGGCCGCAGGATGCGACGCGGTGAAGTTTCAAAAAAGGACGGTGCCTGCGGTCTATAGCCAAAGCGAACTTCAAAAACCACGCGAGGTTCCTCACGATATTCTTGTGTCAGCGATGCGCAGGAACATATTTGGCAAAGATGTTGTGGCGCGTTTTGCCACTTCAAATTTTTTAGATACCCTTAATGGCGATTTGAAATGGGCGCTGGAATTGACTGAAGACGAGTATCGGGAAATAGATAAATACTGCAAAGAGAAAAATATTTTGTGGCTTGCCTCGCCTTGGGACGAAGCCAGCGTTGATTTTTTGGAAAAGTTAGATGTGCCTTGCTATAAAATTGCTTCTGCAAGTCTCACAGACGAAGACCTCCTAAAACATATCCGATCAAAGGGCAAACCCGTTATTTTGTCCACCGGCATGAGCACGATGGAAGAACTTGAACGCGCGGTAGAAGTTTTGGGAGAAAAAGATTTGATTATTTTGCACTGCGTTTCCACTTATCCCGCCAAAGACGAAGATCTCAATCTTAGGGCGATAACAACTCTCAAAAAAAGATTTCCTAACGTCCCGATTGGATACAGCGGGCATGAAATTGGAGTATCCACATCAGTAATGGCGGCGGTCTTGGGGGCGGACATGGTGGAAAGGCATATTACTTTAGACCGGACAATGTGGGGGAGCGACCAGGCGGCGAGCTTAGAACCGCAGGGCATCGCGCTTGTGGCTCGCGATATCAGAAAATGGGAGAACGCCAAGGGCGATGGCATTAAGCGTTTGCTTGATGCGGAGGTTCCGATAAAACAGAAGTTGAGAAGAAAGTAATATTGCGGTATCATTAAAAAATGTCGCAAAAAACTGTAAACAATATTGTTTTAGCAGTAAAAATCGGGCTCTATATTTTACCGGTTTTGTCTTTGATTGTGGCCGGCAATTTTTTCGCCAATATTTTTATGCCCGGAGTAGGCGATTTATTTTTCCCGTTTATCGCCGGCAAGAATTTTTTCTTTAGAATAGTAGTTGAAATCCTATTTGGTTTGTGGGCAACCGCCGCCATCTTTGATAAAAAATACCGCCCGCATACGTCGCCAATTTTCTGGGCGGTTTTGGCTACTGTGGGAGTTTTAACGCTTTCTACGATTTTCGGCGAAAATCCCTACCGCAGTTTCTGGTCAAATTACGAAAGAATGGAGGGGCTGGTGGCGCATCTCCATCTTTTGGCATATTTTATAATTTTAATCAGCGTATTTAAAAATGAAACCGACTGGCGGAGGTTTTTCTATTCCTCTATAGCGGTAAGTTTTATTATCACTGCGTACTCCTATCTCCAGTTCATGGGCAAACTGGAGATTCATCAATCAAGCGACCGACTTGATGCAACTTTGGGAAATGCTACTTACCTCGCCATTTTTTTGATTTTTAATATTTGCCTCGCGGTTTATTATTTGTTAAAGGAGCGGAGAATTTGGGCGCGCAGCTTGCTTATTTTTGCTTTAGTCATGGAAGTTCCTATTGTTTTTTTGACGGCAACACGCGGCGCCATTTTGGGCCTCATTGGCAGCGCCGTTCTTTTTTCCATCTTAATGGCGTTGCTGGAAGGGAGCCGACGTTCAAAGATTTTAGCCGGAGGAATTATAAGCGTCGTTTTAACGCTCTTGGGGATTTTTTTCGCGTTAAGAAACACTGATTTTATAAATAAGAATTACGTGCTTAAACGTTTTTCTGATATTTCGCTGAAGGAGCAGACGGTTAAATCGAGGTTTACTATTTGGGGGATGGCTTTTGAGGGGTTTAAGGAGCATCCTATTTTTGGCTGGGGGCCGGAAAATTTTAATTTGGTGTTCAATAAATATTATAAGCCCCAGCTTTGGCCGCAGGAGCCGTGGTTTGACAGGGCGCATAACGTAATTTTTGACTGGCTGATCCACGGCGGCATTTTAGGCCTTCTGGCTTACCTCGGCGCTTTTATTTTGGGGCTTTACACGCTCTGGAAAAAGCAATCGGACAAGCTAGCCAAAGCTGTTTTTACGGCGCTTTTCGCCGCCTATTTTTTTCACAACTTTTTTGTTTTTGACAACCTCACTTCTTATTTTATGTTTTTTGCCGTTCTGGGATTCATTCATTTTTTGGGAAATATTCAGCCGGTCAATCGTTCAGGCGCGGAAACTTTCTTTGCTAAATACATCGCTGTCATTTTTATTTTTCTTGCCGTGATTTTCTCTTTATATTTCGTAAATATAAAACCGCTTTTGGCCGGTCAAGCATTACTCAATACTCTGAAAGACATAGCCGTTTCAGCGCAAAATGTTGATGTTGTCTTGGGTAATTTTGATAAAGTTTTTAGGTACAATACTTTCGGCAGTGGCGAGGCAAGGGAGCAATTAAGCAGTTACGCCAGCAACGCGCTTGCTTTTAATATTTCAAACGAACTCAAGATTAAGGTCCTGCAAAAAGCCATTTCTGAAATGGAGCGTCAAGTTGCTGAAAATCCAAAAGACACGAGGTCTCATCTTTTTCTTTCGGCGCTTTATTTGAAAGGCGGGAGAACAGATGATGCTTTCAAAGCCCTAGACAAGGCGCAGGAATTATCGCCAAAAAAACAACAGATATTTTTCTTGCAAGCGGACGCTTTAATAGGGAAGGGAGACAATAACAAAGCTTTTGAAATTTTAAAAAAAGCTTATGAGCTTGATTCAACTTACGGCGAGGCGACTAAAAATCTGGCTTTGGGCGCGGTGCTGAATAATCAAAGCGATTACGCCGAGGAAGTTCTGATGAAAACTTTTGGTAGAGCGGTAATCGCCGACCAAAATTTGCTTACGGCTTACGCCCGGGTCGGAAATTTTAAAAAAGTAAAAGACATCTGGCTATTATTTATCAAAAATGACCCACAAAACGCCCAGTACCGCGTGAATCTGGCCGCGACTTATATGCAATTGGGAGAAAGGCAAAACGCTATAAAAGAATTGCAAAAAGCCATAGAAATAAACCCGCAATTTAAAGCGCAGGGCGAGCAATTTATAGAAGAAATTAAGGCCGGGCGAAATCCGTAGGCTAAGGGTTATCCACAGACGAGGATTTTGCGCTTTATATCTTTAGATTGCTATACTAAAGACAATCTTTAAAGCGTCGATGCTTTATTTTATAAGCTTTTATTAATTTAGATTTTTATGAACAATTTTCTTATTAACAAACGGGAGTCTGTCGCAATTTCGCTGGCGGTCTTGGCTTCAGTTTTACTTGTTTCAGGCATAGTTTATTCGTCAACCATCGGTACCGATATAAGCACTGGTGGCACGCTTACGGTTTCGGGCGCCTCAACCTTGACCGGAGCCATCACTACGGGTGGCACTTTAGGGGTTTCAACTTCCACTCCCTTTACCTTGGCCGGAAATAGTTTGGCGGTTCAAGGCAATGCTTATATTTCAGGCGCTTTAGTGAATGTTTCCAATATTACCGCAACTGGCACGCTTGCTGTTACTGGAGCGTCTACCTTAACCGGAGCGGTAGGTATAGCCAGTTCAACCCCCGTTGTTTCTAATATACTTGGAGTGCATGGGAACATGTGGATTTCTGGTAATTTATCAAATGTGGCAAATGTTACCGCCACGGGCACTCTTACTGTGACGGGTCTTTCAACATTAACCGCAGGGTATATTTCTGTAGCGTCATCTTCTATAGCGGCAAATCTTAACATAGCTGGGCCTGTATCCGCCTCCAGCACATTAAATGTCAAGGGCAATGTCGATGTGAATGGCACCGCTACAACAACCGCTTCTTCCGGGCAATTTGCTACGCAAGGCAAAATCGGCGCCGGCGGAACGTCCACTCCTTCAACGGAGTTGTCCGCAACAGGTTCGGGGACCACAACTATGTATCTTGACTCCAGTGGAACAAATGCCGGCACTTGCATTGAAATGATGCAAGCCAGAGGAGCGACCGTAAATGTTTACAGAATCTATGTTGGCACAACAACCTCGCTTAACCAAGCCACGCAAATGCTGCAGGTGGAAATAGGCTCTTGCAAGTAAGTTTTGACAAGTTAATTATTAATTACTTATGAAAATTTATTTAAAAGTTTTCGCCGTGCTTCTGTCAGTACCTTTAGCTTTCGCTTCCGCTGTTGGCGAGGTTACTCTAAGCGCCGATACATCCATTATTAGTGTAAATAGCAAGAATTGGAATGTAACTGGCAACAGCGCCGTCCTAGATTCCATAACGGTAAGCGGTAGCAGTTTTAGTTTGACTATGTCGGCGGGGCAAACGTTAAAAATCAGCTCTTCCGATAAACTTACCATAAGCATGTCCGAGACCGGTTCTATCCAGGGCTCGTTTACTTGCGGTTCTTCTGAAAGCACATATACCATCACTAACCCGTCCGGAGGCGCGACCGCAACCTTTACTGTTACACCGGGAACAAGCGCATGCTCTTCCGGCGGTGGCATTGTAGGCGGCGGTGGCGGAGGAGGTGGCGGAGGGGGTGGCGGTGGTGGAGGAGGCGCGCCTATAATTCCTCCTCAAACTGGTATACCGGCTCTCGCTTCAGTTCCTGCTATAACTGTTGTTCAGCCCTCGGCTGTTGCCCAACCGTCAGCTGTTGCTCAAGCAGTGAGTCCCGTGTTTAATCGCAATCTTTCAATCGGAGCTAGAAATGATGATGTGAAGAGAGTTCAACAACTTTTAGCGCGGGATAAATCAATTTATCCGGAAGGATTAGCCACCGGTTATTTCGGAGCATTGACTAAAAAAGCTATAACCAATTTTCAATTGAAATACGGAGTTATTAAAAAAGCCACTGACCCGGGAAGCGGAAATTTAGGTCCCAAAACAAGAGCTAAGATAAAAGAGGTATTTGGCGGAAGCACTGCTCTGGCACCAGTTGTAGCTCCAGTTGCTGCTCCCACGCCGGTTGCTGCCCCAACCCCAACCCCAACCCCAACTCCCATCGCTCCGACACCAGTACCATCTTCCAGCGGTGTGCCGTGGTTCCTACAGCTTACGCCGGCTCCGCCCGCGCAATAAATTTTACAGGGCGGTTTTGCGGTACAAGTTAATAGTTTCTTCCAGCATTTTTTCAAATGAGAATTTTTGAGAAGCTTTCTTTTTAAACGTTTCGCCATATTTTTTTCTAAGCTTAGGATTTTCTATCAAAGTTTTTATGGCCTCCGCTAGCGCTTCCGGATTTTTTGGTTTTACCAAAATTCCGCTTGTCTGATGTTCAAGTATTTCCGGAAGCCCGCCGACGCGGCTGGCCACTGCCGGAAGGTCCGCCAGCCCAGCTTCAACTAGCGCGTAGGTCAGAGCTTCGGTTGTGGACGGCAAGACAAAAATATCAAAAGCTTTTAAATAAGTTGCCGCATCCGGAACAAATCCGGCAATAAAAACTTCATGCTCCAAATCCAGAGCGATTATTTGCGATTTTAATTTTTGCTCGTCTTCTCCTCCTCCCAGAATAAAAATTTTAAACTTATGTCCGGATTTTTTGAGCAGATCCGCGGTTTCAATTAAATAGTTAAGCCCTTTATTTTGAGTGAGCTCCGCTATTGTGCCCAGCCATGGAAACTCTCCGCCAGTAATATCAGTTTTATTTAAGAGAACCTGCCTCGCCGAGTCAAGGCGGGTAAGATCAGCCAGTTTTTTACGCGCCTGACTCTGGTTTAAAAATTGCGGAGGCATAACACCGTTATATATTAGAAAAAATTTATGTTTTGAAAAGGGAAAATACATACCTTGGTTGAGCACCGCGCGGGAGACGGCAATCACACGGTCGCAAAACAAAACCGAAAGCCATTGTAAAAAGTAAATTATAACGCGGGCGAAATAAAAACGATCGTCGTTAAAACCCCAGCCGTGGGCGGTAAAAATTACAAAAATTTTGCGGCGCGTAAAAAAAGAAGCCAGCCTGGCCGCAACCGCGCCCAGGCCGCCGATTTTGGAGCTGTTTAGATGCACAATATCAGGATTTTCTTTTCTGAAGATCTGAAAAAGCGAGATTAATGAAAAGATTTCTTTGGCCGGATTGATGTCCCGCTCTAAAAAAGGTATCTTTATAGTGCGAACGCCGCGCTCGGCCAGTTTTTCTAAAAGTAGCCCCGACCCGCCCGCGGCTACCGCTATTTCAAAATCATTTTGAGACAAATTGGTCGCCAGATCATAAACATATTTTTGCGCTCCGCCCCAGCTTGATTTGGTGATTACGTATAAAATTTTTATTTTTTTATTTGATTCCGACATGTATAACTGGAATATTAAATCTCGATTGCTTGTAATTATTTTGCTTTTAGGAGACCTTTTATCGTTTTCTCTGGCTCTTTGGGTTTCCCTGACTATCCGCTATTTTTTTGTGCCTTACGGAAGCTATCTCCGGTCTTACCAGCTTTTTTTGGAAAATAATTTTCTTCCTTTTATTCTAGTTTTTCTGCTTTGGGTATTGGTTTTTTATTTAGCCGATTTTTACAGCACTTTGATAATAGGCTACCGCTTGTCTTTGGCCCAGAGCTTGCTCAAGATTCATTTTATAAACAGCGTCATCGCGGTTATATTTTTCTACATTTTTCTACCCTATTTTTATATCGCTCCAAAAGTAAATCTGGCGCTCTACCTTGTTTTATCTTACGTTTTTATATTTTTGTGGCGTGGCTGGGGGCTCACGCATCTTAAAGCGGCATTCGGCGGCGGCGCGTTTTATTTTATCGGTCCCGAGACGGAATTAAAAGAACTTCTGGCTGCTTTTACTTACAATCCTTATTATAACAATTTAAAGGTTTTGGGCGCTAAAGCGTCCCAACACATAAAATCAGAAGCTGACATTGATCTTTCACAGATTGAAGCAGAAGCCACAAAAGGATTCTTCGCGGCAATAGTCGCGCCCACGGCTTTTGGTTCCTCTTACCAAGATAACGAACGGCTCGTTAGAAAGTTTTACGAACCTGTTTTCAAAGGAGTGCAATTTTTTAGCTTCCAGAAATTTTACGAATCGGTTTTTCATAAAATCCCAATATCGCTGGTGGACGAAACCTGGCTTTTAGAAAATATTTCGTCTCCCTCGCGAGATTTGTTTGATTTCACAAAGAGGCTGATTGATATTTTGATTTCACTTTTTGCGGGGCTAGTCTCTTTGATTTTTTATCCCTTTGTAATTTTAGCGATTAAATTGGACGACGGCGGGCCGATTTTTTACGTGCCCGAACGCGTCGGGCAAAACGGTAAAAATTTCAGGCCTTTTAAATTTCGCACCATGAAAGTGGGGGCGCCTGTCAGCTGGTTCGGAAAAAATGATCCGCGGGTTACCCGTATTGGCAGATTTTTAAGAAAAACTTCTTTGGACGAATTGCCCCAGCTTTGGAATGTTTTTTTAGGCGATATTAGCATGGTAGGCCCTAGGCCCGATGTCGCGGATTTTGCCAAGGAGCTTGAACAAAAAATACCTTACTACAAAGTGCGCACACTAATAAAACCAGGGCTTGCCGGCTGGGCGCTGGTTTCTCAAAGAGTTATGGGAGAAAATCCCAGCTCTGTTGAAGAAACCCGGGAGCGCCTTGCCTATGATCTTTACTATATTAAAAACAGGTCGTTTATTTTGGATCTGGCTATTATTTTAAAAACAATCAAAATGGTTCTCATACGGATAGGGATTATAAGAAAAATCGCGTAGCATATATGAAAATTTTTATAACAGGTTCATCAGGCTACATCGGGGGAATGCTGGTTGATAGATTTTCGGAAAATTCGGCAGTAACGAGCATTGTGGCTTTAGATATGGTCGCGCCGCCATCTTCGAAGTCCGGCAAAATTTCTTACATTACTTGCAATTTGGCCGACCCTGGCTGGGAAGAAAAAGTTTTAACTGGGGGGGCGCCTGACATTGTTATTCACTGCGCGTATGTAATCCGCGAGGGCTATGGCCAAAAAAGAAATTGGCAGATAAAATGCAACATAACTTCCGCCGAGCGAGTTTTTGATTTTGTTTTTAAAAATAAAATTCCGCGTCTGATTCATTTCTCAACCGCTGCTTCTTACGGAGCGCTCTCATCCAACTCAACTTCTAAAAAATTCAGAGAAGAAGACCCCCTGTCGGAAGCAAAATATTTATATGGGGTTGATAAAAAGATTATTGAAGAAAAATTACAAAATTTTTATGAAAAGTCAGGCGTTGAAACTCAAGTTGCGATAATCCGCCCGTGCGCAGTTACCGGCCCCCGCGGGCAATTTATATTCAAAAGATTCGGGCTTCTACAGATGGTAAAATACGGCCTTCCAATTGTGCCGATTACCGGGCCGGATTCCGCTAGGCAATATGTCCATGAGGATGATTTATGGGAAGCCGTAAGGTTTACGGCTTTCGGCGGCGTAACCGGAAATTTTGAGATATTTAATCTAGCGCCGGACGATTTTTTGTTGTTAAAAGACATAGCTAAAAATATCGGCAAAGTTTCGGTGCGAGTCCCAATGTGGTTAGGAAAGTTGGCGTTCGGCGCGCTTTGGCATCTTTCTCGCGGAAGGATTCCAACCGTGCCCGCCGGCATAAATTCTTTTACCTATCCTATTATTATTGACGGCTCAAAAATAACTCGTTTCGGTTTTAAATATCAATATTCCTCCAAAGAGGCGCTGAAAGCGGATTGTGGATATTATTCTTGACTTTTAAAACAGGAAGTGCTAGGATGGAGTTATGTGAGTGTTGTCCGACCTTGCGTCGGGCTACAGTCTATGTCTGCACAAAGCCCACGATTTATCGGGGGTTTTGTGTTTTTATGCCAATTTTCGAGCTTGAGGGGGCTACGGAGGGTTGTACTCCTTCTATGTCATTTATGTGAGTGCCAGCTCCGTAACCCCCTAAAACGCGAAAGCTAATTAAAATATTATATCAAAACCCCAGATATTGCACTTCTTCTTTCAGTCGGATGCCGTATTTTCGATAGACTCTTTGTTTTAAAATATCTATCAATTTTTTTGCTTCCTCGGCTTTTCCTCGGCCGTTGTTGACTATGAGGTTGGCGTGTTGCCGAGGCACATAAACTCCTCCGATTCTCATGCCTTTTGCGCCGATGCTCTCTAAAAGCAGGCCAGCCGGAATTTTTCCGCTTTTTGCCAAAACATTTTTAAAAATGCTGCCAGCGCACCGAAGACCGGGTTTATATCTTTTTTCTCTGATTTTTATAATCTCTTTTGATTTTTTTGCGAGCTTTTGAGCGCCACCTTTTGGCAAATAAAATTCCGCGGCTAAAATTACCCACGGCTTTTTTCCGCCTTTGGCGGAAAAAACGCTCTCGCGATACCCAAACTTGCAGTCTTTATTGAAAACCCATTTAATTTTTCGGCCGTCAAATATTTTTACTTTTTTCAAAAATTCCGAAATTTCCCGCCCGTAAGCTCCAGCATTTCCGTAAATAGCTCCTCCGACCGTGCCTGGGATTCCGGCAAGAGTTTCTAAGCTCGAAAGTCCTGCTGAATTCGCCGCGTTTACCAGCTTTCTCAATGGCAAACCGGCTTCGCAAAGTATTTTTTGGTTTTCTATTTTAAGACCGCTCGCGGAAATTTTTACTATAGTGCCTTTATATCCTTTGTCATTCGCGATAATATTCGTGCCGCCGCCTAAAATATAGTATTTAGCTTTTTTAAATTTTAAATCTTTTAGGGTCGCAATAAGCTCTATTTCGCTTTCGGCCGTGATGATTTTTTTAGCCGACCCGCCGAATTTAAAATTCGTGAGATGTTTTAATAAGTTATCCACATCTTGATATTAACACTATGTCGTTTAATATTAAATTAAGGATGGTTCCCAAGAAAATTTTTTTTACAAAAGGAGTCGGGACGCACAAAGAAAAACTGGCTTCTTTTGAACTTGCTTTAAGAGACGCGGGGATTGCTTATTGTAATTTGATTTTAGTTTCAAGTATTTTCCCGCCGGGATGCAAAAAGATTTCAAAAGAAGAGGGCGTAAAATTAATTCGGCCGGGCGAGATTATTTTTTGCGTTTATGACAGAGAGCAGACAAACGAACCGAATCGTTTGATCGCGGCTTCTGTGGGCGTTGCAATTCCTGCAGACCAAGATCAGCACGGCTATCTTTCCGAGCATCACGCCTACGGCGAGACAGAAGAAAAAGCTGGAGAATACGCGGAAGATTTGGCCGCGAGCATGCTCGCGACTACCTTAGGAATAGAATTTAACTCGGATACCGCGTGGGATGAGAGAGAACAACTTTTTAAAATGTCCGGCAAGATCGTAAAAACATCAAATATGACACAGTCGGCAATCGGAAATAAAGACGGCCTTTGGACGACCGTTTTTGCCGCCGCCGTGTTTGTGGAGGATAATAATGATAACACTATGGAACAAAAAACAGCATGAAAGTTTCGCTGAAAGGAACCAATATCGCGCTTTTGGAATCCACTAGAGAATATGTGGATAGGAAAATTGTCCGGATGGTGGAAAAATTACTTATCCGCGAGGGCGAAGCGGTCGCGCTTGATATTGAGGTTGGCAAAACGACTAAACATCACCGCGCCGGCAAGATTTTTCGCGCGGAGGCGAATTTGTCCGTTGGCAGGACACTGCTTCGCGCCGAAGCTTTGGGCGAAACTTTAAACGAAGCCATTGATTTGGCGGAAGATGAGCTTAAGCAGGAAATCAAAAAATTCAAAGAAAAAAGACGGACGATGCTTTTGAAAGACGCGAGAAAAATAAAAGGCAGGTAAAACCGGCTTTTTATTTTTCCAAGAAAAGCGTATAATACGCATCATGTCAATTTTTGGGAAAATTTTCGGAGATTCCAATGAAAAAGTCATAGAAAGCTTAAAGCCGATTGTTGAGGGAATAAATTTGCTGGAGGATGGCGTCCAAAAACTTTCGGATACGGAGCTAAAAAATAAAACAGGAGAGTTTAAAAAACGGCTTCAGGGTAGCTCCGACGCGAAGTTGGAGCAAGAAGAATTAGAGGCAATTCTTCCCGAGGCTTTTGCCGTAGTTAGAGAAGCAGCCAGGCGAACGCTGAATCAGCGGCATTTTGACGCGCAACTTATGGGCGGAATCGCGCTTCATCGGGGCGAAATCGCCGAGATGAAAACCGGAGAAGGAAAAACTTTAGTGGCAACTCTGCCGGCGTATCTCAATGCTATTTCAGGGGGAGGCGTGCATATTGTGACGGTAAACGATTATCTTTCCCGGAGAGATGCCGCGTGGATGGGGCAAATTTACAACGCTCTCGGTCTTTCAGTGGGATGTTTGAATCATGAAATAAGTTATTTATATGACCCAGCGCATACCGAAGGCGACAAAGAGCGCGATATTTTGGGCTCATTTAAAGTTGTCCACGAATTTTTGAAACCGGTTTCAAGAAGAGAAGCCTACGCCGCTGATATTACTTACGGGACGAATAATGAATTCGGATTTGATTATTTAAGGGACAATATGGTTTATGCCCCGGCGCAGATGGCTCAGCACGGGCACAATTTCGCGATTGTGGACGAAGTTGATTCAATTTTAATTGACGAGGCGCGGACTCCTTTGATTATTTCTGCTCCCGACACGGAATCGGCCGAGCTTTATAAAGTTTTTTCTAAAATAGTGCCAAGGCTCAAAGAAAAAGACGATTACACTATTGATGAAAAAATGAAAACGGCGCTGATTACCGAACCAGGCATAGAAAAAATTGAGCAGATGCTCGGGATAAAAGATATTTATTCGGAGAAAGGCATGAAATTTGTTCACCACCTGGAACAGGCGCTCCGCGCGGAAGCTTTGTTCCACAGGGATAAAGATTATGTGGTAAAGAACGGAGAAGTGATAATAGTGGATGAATTTACCGGGCGGCTGATGCCCGGCCGAAGATGGTCGGACGGGCTCCATCAGGCAATTGAGGCAAAAGAAGGCGCGCATGTCCAGCAGGAATCGCGCACTTTGGCCACGATTACTTTTCAAAATTATTTCAGGCTTTATAAAAAACTTTCCGGCATGACGGGCACCGCCCAAACTTCCGCCGAGGAATTTCACAAAGTTTACAATTTGGAAGTCGTCCAAATTCCAACCAACAAGCAAATGGTCAGAAAAGATTTGGCCGATAAAGTTTTGCAATCGGAAAATGGAAAATGGAAAGCGCTTATCAAAGAAATTAAAGAGCGCCACGAAAAAGGCCAGCCGGTGCTGGTGGGCACGGTTTCAATTGGAAAAAACGAAAAGCTTTCGGCGATGCTTGGCCGCGAAGGCGTGGCGCATAAAATTTTAAACGCCAAAAATCATGAAGAGGAGGGTTCCATCATCGCCCAAGCCGGAAGATTCGGCGCGGTGACGGTTGCCACCAACATGGCCGGCCGGGGAGTGGACATAATTCTCGGAGGAAACCCGCCAAGTTTCGAGGAAGCAAGGAGAGTCAGCGAAGTCGGTGGGCTTTTGGTGATTGGCACGGAGCGGCACGAAGCGCGGAGAATTGACGACCAGCTTCGCGGAAGGTCCGGCCGGCAGGGCGACCCGGGCGAGTCGCAATTTTATGTTTCTTTGGAGGACGATCTGATGCGGATTTTCGCTTCCGACAAAATAAAAAATTTAATGGGCCGTTTCGGCATCCCGGAGGAGGAGCCGATTGAAAATAAAATGGTTTCTTCCGCGATTGAATCGGCGCAGGGGAAAATTGAGGGATTTAATTTTGATCAAAGAAAGCATCTTTTAGATTACGACGATGTGATGAATAAGCAAAGGACGGCGTTATACTCCAGGCGCAAGAAATTGCTTTTTGCGAAAAGCGAAGAGTTGGAAGAGGAGGCGCTTAATTTGCTGGAGAATGTTTTATCAAGAATAGTTATAGCGCACACTGCGGGCTCACAGGACGAATGGGACAAAAAAGCAATTGAGGAAAATATTTTGAGTTTGGTAAATTCAAACGCCGACCAGGAAGAGCTTCATAAAAAAATTTCTGAGTCGTCAAACGCGGAAGAATTATTGGATTATCTTAAAAATTACATCAAAGCTTCTTTTTTGAAAAAGAAAGAAGTCGTTGACGGTTTCGCCGAAGCTCTTAGAATAATTATGCTCCAGGCGATTGACACTTTGTGGATGGAGCATCTGGAAGCGATGGAATATATGCGTTCCAGCGTGCGGCTCCGCGCTTACGGCCAAAAAGATCCTTTGGTAGAATATAAAAACGAAGGCGCGAGAATGTTTAAGGAGCTTGAGGGGCACATCAACGTCTACATCGCCAATTTAATTTTCAAAATCGGCATACAGCAAATGGCCCCGCATTCTCACTTGCCAACAATAAATGTCAGAAGTTCAACTTTTGACAAAAATGGTGAAATCGGCAGAAACGACCCCTGCCCTTGCGGTTCGGGGAAAAAATATAAGAAGTGTCATGGAAAATAAAAATATGGAAAATCAAAATCAATATCTGCATGAGGTGGTGATTACGGCTATTGTCGTAAAGGACGGGAAATATCTAGTTACCAAGCGCTCTCCGAACAAAAAGCGCTGGCCAAACTTATGGACGGTTCCGGGCGGAAGATTGGAAATATCCGATTACGCGAATTTTCCCAAAGACACCGGAGATTATTGGTACAACGTTTTAGAAGAAGCGAAAAATTATAAATTGATTGACGGAATTTATGACGAGCTCGCGATGGCTGAAAACCGCAGGCGGGGCAAAAAAACCGAGTGGCAAAGAGTAGAAAAAATATAAAAAAGAGGTTATAATGTACGCATGGAACCTTCTGACGCAAAACTTATTCTCGGTTATTTTTCAGGCGATGAAAAAGCGCTGGAGATTCTTTTCGGCCGTTATTTTAAGCAAGTATATAGATTCGCGCATAGCTATTCAAAAAACAGCGAAGACGCCGAAGATATTACGCAGAAAACTTTTTTGAAGGCCTGGCGGAACTTAAAAAAATTTGATCAAAGTAAAAATTTTAAAACATGGATTTTCTCTATCGCTAAAAATTCGGCGATTGATTTTCTCCGAAAAAAGAGGGAAATTTTATTTTCCGAATTGAAAAACACTGATGGAGAAAATATGATTGCCGAAACGCTTGCTGACACAGCACTTTTGCCGACGGAACTTTCCGAAAAAACAGAAAAATTTCGCAACCTTGCTTTAGCTGTAAGCAGACTCCCGCAAAAATACGGTGATGTAATTACTTTAAGGTATGAAGAATATTTGTCTTTTTCAGAAATTTCGCGATTTTTGGGCGAAAAATTAAATACCATCAAAAGCCGCCACCGGCGGGCTCTTATGATGCTAAAGTCAGCTTTTTTGCACCAAAAATAACATTCAAATCGTATTATATATGTATGGAACCTCGCGAGGGGCTTTTTGAGGAAGTAATGGGCTGTATCAGAAGAAAAGGGCTTTTTTACGCGAAATGCAGAATGGCGGCTTTCTTCTTGCTTTTCGCCGTTTCCGCGGCCGCTTTTTTGCCGGTTTGGCGGATGGCGGCGGCGGAGGCGGCGGAATCCGGTTTTTTCGAATTTATATCGCTTATGTTTTCAGATTCTGGCGTCATTTTGGTCTCATGGCAAAATTTCCTTTTGGCGCTCGCGGAAACTTTGCCAGCGGCAAGCCTTGCTCTACTTTTGGCGGTTGCCGTGATTTTTCTCCAGTCATTCAAAATTATTAGTAGAGATTTAAAATTTGTTTATGGATATAGGTAATTTTTTAAAACAGAAAAATTCCAAAATCATTGCCATTTCAATTGGCGCTCTGATTTTGTTTCTTTTGGTTTTTAAAGCAGGAGTTTTTGTCGGCTATAAAAAGGCATCGTTTTCTTACAAGTGGGGAGAAAATTATCACAGAAATTTCGCGGGTCCCCGCGAAGGATTTTTTGGAGATTTAAAGCGCGGTTTTGGCGACAAAGATTTTATAGACGCTCACGGTATTTTTGGAACGATTATTAAAATTGACGGAAATATAATCCTTATCAAAGGTAAAGACAATGTGGAAACAGCCGTTTTGGTTTCTGACACAACCGTTATTCGCCGCGGCCGGGAGACAATCAAACCGGCTGATTTGAAAACGGATAACCACATTGTTATTATCGGCTCACCCACCGAGCAAGGCCAGATTGACGCCAAGCTTATAAGGTTATTTTAAAAAAACACATGAATAAATCAATCGTAATTATGATCGCAGTCACGTTGATAGTTGGGGTAGGCGCTTTTTACGGCGGGATGAAATACGCGGAAAATAAAGCAACGGCGAGTCGCCAGCAAAGGGCTCAACAATTTAGCGGAAACGCCGGCGTTGGGTTTAGCGGCGGGACGGGAGGCGGTCAGCGAGGCGGAGGCGCCCGCCTGCCGGACGGGCAGGGGTTTATATCAGGAGAAATTATTTCCAAAGACGATAAGAGCGTAACCGTCAAATTGCAAGATGGCGGATCAAAAATTGTTTTTCTTTCAGACTCAATGAAAATCACAAAATCTACGGACGGCGCTTTAAGCGATCTTGAGGTAGGCCAAACCGTTTCCATAAACGGCACTGCCAATTCGGACGGAAGTATCACCGCGCAAACAATGCAGCTGCGGCAACAACCATGATTCAAAAAAATATAAAATTTATATCAAGCCATAAAATTATCGCGGTTTTGGTTTTGCTGGCGCTCTCATACGGCGGATATTGGACGTATCAAAAATTAACTGACACGAGCGGCCAACCCACATATTTGCTCGCGCAAATTAAAAAGGGCACGATTACCGCGTCTGTTTCCGGGAGCGGGCAAGTTTCTGTTTCAAATCAGGTAGATTTGAAAGCCAAAGTTTCTGGAGATGTTGTTTATGTTGGTTTTAAAAATGGAGATGCGGTGAGCGCCGGGAATTTAATACTCCAATTAGACGCAAGAGACGCTCAAAAATCCGTCCGTGACACGGAAGTGAATCTGGAAAGCGCGAAACTTTCTTTCGAAAAATTCAAAGTTGAAAACTCAAAAGAAAAGCTTGAAGCGGACCTGAAAAAAGCCTATGAGGACGGCTTTAACGCGACCTCAAACGCTTTTTTAGATCTGCCGACAATTATGGCCGGACTCAACGATTTGCTTTTTAGAAATAATTTTATAAGCAGCCAAACCAATATCAATTATTACTCTGACGCGGTCAAATCCTATGACGAAAAGGCTGCCTTGTATAAAGACGATGCTTTCAGCTCCTATCAGGCGGCGCGCAAAGCATATGACCAAAATTTTACGGATTACAAATCCGTTTCCCGCTTCTCGGACGAGGTCTCCATAGAAAAAATTGTAAATCAAACTTACGATGCCACAAAACTAATCGCCGAGGCGGCGAAGAACGCGTCCAATTTAATACAGTTTTACAAAGACAAATTAATAGAGCGGGATTTGAAACCCAACGCTCTTGCAGACACGCATCTTTCCAGCCTCAATACTTACACGGGCAAAACCAACGCTCATATTACAAGCCTTCTTTCCGTTAAAGACGCGATTCAAGATAAAAAAGACGCTTTTATAAACGCCGATTTTGATCTAAAATCCCAAGAACTTTCCGTCAAACAGCGCGAAAACGCGCTAGAAGATGCCAAAGAAAAACTCTCCGATTATTTCGTGCGCGCTCCAGCCGACGGCATTGTCGCAAAAATTAATTTTAAAAAAGGCGACTCCGTTTCGAGCGGCTCAATCGCCGCCACATTTATTACTAAACAGCGGCTTGCGGAAATTTCTTTAAATGAGGTTGATGTCGCGAAAATAAAAGTTGGACAAAAATCTACTCTTACTTTTGACGCCGTGCCGGATCTTTCAATTTCCGGCGAAGTCGCGGAAATAGACACTATCGGCACGGTTGCGCAAGGGGTGGTTTCTTACATTGTAAAAATTACGTTTGACACTCAAGATGAGCGCGTAAAACCGTCTATGAGCGTGTCCGCGGCGATCATTACTGATATAAAAACAAACGTGCTTGTTGTGCCAAATTCCGCGATAAAATCGCAGGGAGGGGCGCAATATGTAGAATTAAAAAACGGCGAAAATTCTCTAGAGCGCCAACAAGTTGAAACAGGAATTTCCAATGATGAATTTACGGAAATAATCTCCGGCCTTAAAGAGGGCGACAGCGTTGTTTCTGGCACAATCAGCGCGCAAACAAGCGCAAATCAAACGCAGCAGCAATCCGGAGGCTTTAGAATCCCAGGAATAAGATGATTGTTTGCAAAGGCATAACTAAAATTTACAAAAACCACTCGGCAGGCTCGGGGGAGCCGGCCATAGAAACGGCGGCTGTCAAAAACGCGACTTTTGACATTAGAGACGGAGAATTTGTGGCGATCATGGGGCCTTCTGGCTCCGGCAAATCAACGTTGATGCATATTTTGGGTTGCCTTGATACGCCAACGCTAGGGACATATCTTTTGGACGGCAAAGACGTTTCGCTTATGGACGATAATGAACTCGCGGAAATCAGAAATCAAAAAATCGGTTTTGTTTTTCAAGCGTTTAATTTGCTCCCCCGCGCCAACGTTCTTCGGAATGTAGCTTTGCCTTTGGTTTACGCCGGAGCGGGCAAAGAGGCGCGCGAGAAGGCCGCGGCGGACGCCCTTGCTTCGGCCGCTTTTCCTCAAAACTTTTGGGGGCATCTGCCGAATCAGCTTTCTGGAGGAATGATGCAGAGGGTCGCGATTGCTCGCGCGCTTGTAAATAATCCTTCTTTGATTTTAGCGGACGAGCCCACCGGGAATTTAGACACAAAAACCGGCGAGGCCGTGCTTCACGCTTTTCAAAAGCTTCATATGGAGCAGGGCCGGACCATAGTGCTGATTACTCACGAGTCCTACATAGCCGAGTACGCCGAACGGATTATTCATATAAAAGACGGCGAAATTATTGAAGACGGCAAAAATCATCGCCGCCGTTTAGTAAACAATATATGAACTCATCAGATTTATTTCAAGAAACTTATTCCGCGCTTTTAGCAAATAAGGCAAGATCATTTCTCACGATTTTGGGAATAGTCATCGGTATTGCTTCCGTCATCGCCATGGTTTCAATCGGGCAGGGCGCGCAGGGCACGATTCAAACGAGCATTGAAGGACTTGGTTCAAATCTCCTGACAATCCTTCCCGGCATAGTCCAGCCCGGCCGAGGCATAGTATCCGCCGGGCGGGGAACCGCACAGACGGTAAAAAATGAAGATGCTGAATCTTTGCGCGCAATTCCCGACGTTCTTTATGTTTCCGCGGAACACCAGCGCAGATTTCAAATCATTTCGCAAGCCGGCAACAACACCAATTCCACAGTGATTGGAGCGACCGCGGAATACGTTTCGGTTAGAAACGTTTCCATGGATCGCGGCGCGTTTATATCCGACCAGCATAATCGCAGCATGGCCCGAGTAGCCGTATTGGGGCCGACAGTCGCAGGAGACCTTTTCGGTTCGGACGATCCTTTGGGCAAAACCATACGTATAAATAAAATAAATTTTAAAGTGATAGGAATTTTAAAGGCCAAAGGCAGCGCCGGGTTTTTTAATCCGGACGATGTAGCAATTGTGCCTCTCACCACCATGCAGAAAATTTTGGCTGGCGCGGATTACCTTTCCACAATTGCCGTTACGGTTTCCGATAAAGACAAAATGCCGGAGGTGCAGGCGCGGGCGACAGAGCTTCTTTTGGAGCGCCATCGAGTCGCCGAGCCGGATTTTTCAATAATTTCGCAGGCAGATATTTTAGGCGCCTTAACTCAAGTGACTACGACTTTTACTATTTTTCTTGCGTCTATTGCCGGGATTTCACTTTTGGTCGGAGGAATCGGCATTATGAATATGATGCTTACAACCGTGACCGAGCGCACGCGGGAGATCGGGTTAAGAAAAGCCATCGGCGCCAAAAATAAGGATATAAGTTTGCAGTTTTTGGCGGAGGCGGTGATGCTCACTTTTTTAGGCGGGGTGATTGGCGTGGCGCTTGGATGGTTGGTCGCAGTTTTGGTTTCGCAATTTGCGGGCATTGCTACGTCTGTTTCCATTCAAGCAGTTTTTCTGGCTTTTGGTGTCTCGGCCGCAATCGGCATTGTTTTCGGTTATTATCCAGCGCGCCAGGCATCGCTTAAAAATCCGATTGAGGCTTTAAGATACGAATAGCGGGGTTGTCCACAGGCGCCATTTTCCATTTTTATGAACTATGCTATAATTAAAAGGTTGGTCTTTTATGAATATTTTGTTTAGGACAAAAATAGCTTTAATCACCGGAGCTTTGGCAGTTGCGGTTTTTCCTCTTGTCTCTTTGGGAGAAAACGACGCCACAAGCACTAATGTAAAACGGCAAATAAAACAGGAACGCCAACAGGTAAGAACAGACATTCAAAAAAAACAGCAGGCGCTTCAGCAGGAAGCCAAGCAAAAACGCGAAGCTTTAATGCAGGAAATAAGGGCAAGGCGCGAAACTTTCAAAGCCGAAGCCCAAAAGCGAATTGACGCGCTTAAGAAAAAGGTGGGCGAGGAGCGGGCAAAGAGAATAGACCAATTTTTCAACCAGATGGTTAGAAAATTTGAAAACGCGATTGACCGTTTGAATAATTTGGCGGACAGGATTGAGTCTAGGCTTAACAAAACAGAAGCCGCTGGCAATGACGTTTCCAAACAGCGAGATATGCTGAAGGTGGCACGCGATAAAATTGCCGCCGCGGGATCGGCTTTGAGCGATGCTAAAGCGCAGTTTGGCGCGATGACCAAAAGCGAAAATCCAAAAGAGGCTTTCCAAAAAGTAAAAGAACTGGTAAAAGGCGTGGCTCAAAAAGTTAAAGACGCGCACCGCGCCTTGGTTGACGTGGTTAAGTCCATGAAAGGTCTGCGTTTAGGCGACAAAGCCACATCAACGCAATCGCGATGATTTAATTAATATGGAAGAAAATAAAAAATTAGTTTGGTGGGTAGCGGGAATCATAGCGATTTTAGTCGTCGCCGCGTTTTTGGTTTACTACTTAAGATACACGCCAGTAGGGACGGGCGATTATGGAATCTTACCGCCGTCGGACACAACCCAATCAATAGAAGCGGATCTCAACGCCACCGATTTAAATAATCTAGACAGCGAGCTTTCGGACATAGACAAAGAATTAGCGCAGTAAATTTTTATAATTTTACAAAATAAAAAGCCCCGCCGGATTTCCGGAAGGGCTTTTGCTATCAGCGATTTTTGCTTATGGGGACTCTTTAATGACACACATCTTAATCCTCCTTAATATTTAATTTTGGAAATGTTTGACACCTGAACATAAGCTCGCATCATCGTTGTATAAAAGAGCTTTTGCGATACCTCGCACCTAATAGCCTCTTCCGCAGCCGATTCGTTCGGGGCTTCGACCGTTTCTGTTCCGGAGCTACCATCTTTGCGGTGCATGACATTTCTAAACTCCCAATCGCCTAGCCATTTTGCCATAATAACCTCCATGAGATTAAACTAAATAAAAAATAACATCATTTATAAATGATGTCAAAATTATATTTAAATAATCTAGACAGCGAGCTTTCGGACATAGATAAGGAGTTGGCGCAGTAAAATTTTTGAGAAATAAAAAAAGGGGCTCACGGGCCCCCCCTTTTTGACGCAACTCACTTGTTTACTAAGTACACGACTATTGGTACCAATGCCAATCCTATGATTTGTTGAACGGATGGCATGCCCCCGCCGATTAGTAGCTTGATTACGGCCGCGAATGCTGGGAATAGAGCAACAATCGTTGCAATTTGAGCCACGGACCCGCCGCTGTGATAGGCCGTGAAAAAAGAGAGATCGGCAAAAAAGAGAATTGCTCCGACTATCATCATCAGCCAATAGTGCCCGGGTTGAGGCATTGTTATGGCTAGCCCAAATTGATTTCCGAAAAGCACTAATGGTATGGCTATGCTCAAGATGCCCACGTACCAAAAGATCATACCGATAAGCGGAGAAACATACGCAAGTTTTTGCTCTAAAATTACATTCTGTGCTGCGTATAAGAACACCGCGCAAACAGCGTATAAAGTAGGATTCATCGTGCGCCTCCTTTCTCAAAAGATCTATGTTTCCAATTATACTCTTTTTATTTAAAAAGTCAAGGGGCTGAAAATAAGGCTGATTTGGCTTAAAATAAGTTTAATGCAGAGTTTTACTATGGCGGAAGCTAAAAAAGAAAGTTTTGAGGCGCGCAAGGAAAGGGCGGCGGAGATTTTGCGCAGGTTAAAAAGGGCTTATCCTAAAGCTAAAATTGCTTTGAAATATGGTAACAATATTCAGCTTTTGGTCGCGGTGATTTTGTCGGCCCAGTGCACGGATAAAAAAGTTAATGAAGTAACGGAAAAATTGTTCAGAAAATATCGGACAGTAGACGATTTTGCCAATGCGAATTTAAAAACTTTTGAGCAAGAAATAAAATCCACCGGATTTTACAGGGCAAAGGCAAAAAGCATTATTACTTCAGCGAAAATTTTAAAAAATGATTTCGGCAGTAAAATTCCAAAAACCATGCAGGAGATATTAAAACTCCGCGGAGTGGCGCGGAAAACCGCGAACATTGTTTTGGGCAATGCCTACGGCGTGGTGGAAGGCATCGCGGTGGACACGCATGTTCGGCAATTCGCGAATTACTGCGCGCTTTCTTTTGAAAAAGACCCAAATAAAATAGAAAGAGATTTAATGGCGCTTTTTCCCAAAAAAGAATGGTTCGGCCTAACTTATAAAATAATTGATTTTAACCGCGAAATGAGAAATCGCGCCAATCGCGAAAAGGCGAAAATAAAATTGCTGGACATTTGCCCCGCTTCACCAGTATAATTCAAAGATTATGCTGGGAATTCTTTTTATGGCTTCCGCGACGTTCCTCTCGGAAATTTCAGATTCCCTAGGAAGGCGCGCCGTTCGTAATCATACAGAAAGCATCTATACCATGGGATTTTTAAGCATCTTTTGGTCGGCGATTTTCCTTATTGCCGCCGGAATATGGAGACATTCTTTTATCTTTTCTTTGGCGTCACTGCCATTTTTTGCAGTAAGATCTATTTTGGAAATCTTACAGTTGCACATGGGCATATTGGCGATAGTGAAATCGGAAAGAAGTTCCTACGGTTTTATCAGAACGATGACCGTCCCGCTTTTGCTTATTGCCGATTTGGCGCTTGGATATGCGATAGGTCTCAAACAAATAATCGGCATTATTATAATTTTTCTCGCTCTGATTATTCTTTTTTTGGACCGCGGCATAAATCGGCGCGGGGTCGGATTTGTAATTTTTTCCGCAGTAAATGCAGTACTAACTATTTCTCTTTTTAAATATGATATTGCCCATTTTAATTCCGTGGAGGCGGAGCAATCCATAATATATATAATACTTATGATCTATCTTTTTTTGGCGCTTATTTTATGCACAAAGAAAATCCTTTAGCTTCTCTTAAAAATCCGCTATTTTTTGTCCAAGCTTCAACCAGCGGCGCCGGCGGTGTATTGGGTAGTTTCGCTTACGCTTTTGCTTCTGCTTCGGTGATCACCGCGGCTCAAAGGTCGTTTGCCGTTTTGTGGTCTATGCTTTCCGGCAATTTTTATTTTAACGAGCGTCAAATGAAACAAAAAATTTTTTCGCTGGCTTTAATCGTTTTAGGGTTGATACTTTTAATTTAATTTTATGGCAAAACTTTTTATAATCGCTACTTCAATAGGCAATTTGGGGGACATAACTTTAAGAGCGCTGGAGGTTTTAAAATCAGTTGATTTTATTTTGGCTGAGGATACCAGAGTTACAAAAAAACTGCTTTCGCATTTTGGGATTCATAAGCCGGTCTTGCGGTATTTGTTTAAAAAAGATTATAGAAAATTTAACAGCATCGCTTTGGTCACGGATGCCGGCACTCCGGCTGTTTCCGACCCGGGCGCGAAACTAGTCAAAAATCTCACTATGGCGGGTTTTGAAATTATTCCTGTGCCTGGACCATCGGCGCTTTCGGCGATGATTTCCATAAGCGACATTGATATGCGTGAGTTTTGTTTTTTGGGATTTCCTCCGCGCAAAAAAGGCCGGCAGACGTTTTTCAAGCGCGTCGCGAAATTTGAAATTCCGATAATACTTTTTGAATCCCCCCATAGAATTCAAAAAACTTTGCGCGAGCTGGAACTTGTCTGTGGCGACAGATACGTTAATATAGGCCGTGAGCTTACCAAAATTTATGAGGAAGTTTTTCGCGGGAAATTATCGGAAGCCCAAAAATATTTTATTGGAGAAAAAATACGCGGGGAATTTGTTATTGCGCTAGATTTAAAACGATGAACCGATTTTTTTTAAATCAAATATTAGATAATGAAATAATCATGATAAAAGATCGCGCTATGGTTCATCAGATGCGCGATGTTTTAAAATTGAGAAAGGGCGAGAAGGCGGTGTTTTTTAACGCCAACCCGGAATGCCTCGGATTTGATTTTATCGCGGAGCTTAAAAATATTGAAGGCGTTGGCCACGGAGGCCAAGCAGTTTTTATGTTCAGGGAAAAATTGGAAAATATACGCGAGCCATCCAAAAAACTGATTCTTTACCAGTCGCTTATTAAAAAAGATAAATTTGAATGGGTTTTAGGAAAAGCTACGGAAGCCGGAGTTTCAGAAATTGTCCCGGTAATTTCCGCGAGATCCGAAAAAAAGAGCTTGAATATTCCCCGATGCCAAATGATTTTAAAAGAATCCGCGGAGCAATCGGTGCGGGCAATAATTCCAAAACTTCACAGTGAGATAAATTTTGAAAAAGCGGCTCTCATGGCGCAGAATTCCGGGCATAAAACTTATTTTGCCGACCTTTCAGAAAAAGACAATAAAATCCATGGCGCGGGAGACCGTACGATAAATTTATTTATCGGCCCGGAAGGCGGTTGGGAGGAGCGAGAACTATACGCCGCCAACCGCGCAGGCTTTGTCATAGTATCTTTGGGCCGCCTTGTCCTCCGTTCCGAAACCGCAGCCGTGGTTGCTTCCTACACCCTGCTTTGGGGCTAGTAAAGTTGTAATAATAATATTTATAATAAATAATACATACTATGTATATTAACCTATCGTCCAATTTACGTAGTATATAATTATATGCCCAAACATAAGCCAATTAGATTTAAAGACCCAACTTTTTCGGAGGAAGCTAAGAAGTATGTGGAAGAGTTTACGAAGGAGCATCCAGTTTCTACCTCGATTTTAAAAGCTGTTCTCGCTACGGCCATTATTGGAGGAGTTTTGACTACTGCGTTTGTGATGCCGGGGCTAGCCGCTATAGCAGGGAAGAGAGCGATTACTAAGCGCAAAGAAAAACGCAAAAGATACCAGCAAATGTGGGCCAGGTTTTATGATTTAAGAAAACGCAAAGACATTGAGTATGTTGGAGAAAGCCCGGACGGCGAATGGATTTACAAATTTAGCGATAAGGGACGAACCGTCGCTAAAAAATTTCTTCTGGAAACTTTATCGATTGAATATCCGAAAAAATGGGACGGCAAGTGGCGAATTATTACATTTGATATCCCGGAAAAATATAAAAAGGTCCGCAAAACGTTTCAGCGAAAATTAAAAAACCTCGGCTGTTACCCAGCCCAAAAAAGTGTTTGGATTCATCCGTTCCAATGCGAAACTGAACTGGATTTTCTAAAAGATGTTCTAGAAATTCAGCCTTTTGTGGAAATATATTTAACCAAAGAAATGCCTAATGGGAAAGTTATTTATAATTTCCGAAAATTACTCAAAGATTATATTTAGAGATAGACGTAAAATATATACTATGTATATTGACCTATCGTCCAAAATACGTAGTATAGAGTTTTATAGAATTATTAAATATATTTTGAATGAAAAATAAAAAAGCGGGTATTGGGTTTATCTCTCACCGCTTTTCTTGTAAAGCACAAAGATCGACTAGAATTCTTCTGTAAATATTATTCCACATCTTTTACAACGACGCGTATGTGATTTCGCCGATATTGTTTTTCCGTCAATATGGTCATCCAACTTACAAAACTCACGCCTAGTGATTTTAACTTTCACAAGGTTATCCTTACCATGGCAACTATTGCAGCTATGCCCCTTAATTACTGGGCTTGCATTTACTTGCCTACAGCTAAAACTTATGCAGCGATACGCTATCAATTTGCTCCTAAGGTTTGTTTTTTTGTTTTTCAACATAATATGACCCTCCTTGTTTAAATCTATCATATAATGATTTATTTGTCAATATTGCACTATTTTTTATAGCTTGCTAGTTTAATATCAAAGCCGGAGAAGTGGGGCGGGAATACCGTAAGACCTCACTAGGCAGTAAAGCGGCTTTTGGCCGTTTTTTTACTTCCAAATTTTATTTTATGGTTCTTACAAAAGCGAAAAAAAACACGATAGTTGATGAGCTAAAGAATGCTTGGGAGAAAGCCAGTATTTTAGTGTTCGTGAATTTTCACGGGCTTTCCGTGGCTAAAGCGAGCAAGCTCCGCCGGGAATTAAGAAAATCGGAGATCGGTTATAAAGTTGTTAAAAAAACTTTATTAAGGAGGGTTTTGGAATCTCTGGGATTTTCCGGAACGCAGAAGTTGGAAGGCGAGGTTGGGATTATTTCAGGATTTGGAGAGGTGACGGAGCCGCCACGATTGATACAGCAGTTTATAAAAAAGGAAAGAGAAGGTTTGAAAATTTTGGGAGGAATTTACGAATTAAAATTTGTTGACGCCGAGGTTATAAAGTGCTTAGCCGCGATTCCTTCCCAAGAAGTATTGTTAACCCAATTGGCGTTTATGCTTTCACAGCCTGTGGCAAGTTTTGCGCGGGCTTTACAAGAGGTCGAAAAAAAATTATCATCTAATCAATAATTTATGGCAAATTTAGAAAAAATTGTAGAAGAAGTTTCTAAACTTACAGCTTTGGAGCTCTCCGATTTGGTAAAACAAATTGAAGAAAAATTCGGTGTTTCAGCCGCGATGCCTGTTATGGCCGCGGTTGGCGCCCCTGGAGGAGAAGAAGTAGCCGAAGAAAAATCCACTTTCAATGTGGAATTAAAATCGGCGGGAGGCCAGAAAATAGCCGTGATCAAGGTTCTTCGTGAAGCGCTCGGAATGGGTTTGGCAGACGCGAAAGGCGTGGCTGACGCGGCGCCGAAAATCATAAAAGAAGGAATGGACAAGGCCGCCGCCGATGAGCTTAAAGCCAAGCTTGAAGCCGCCGGTGCTACGGTGGAGTTGAAATAATTTCAAAAACTAAGTAATTTTTACTAATAGGCCAACCGTAAAAATTACTTAGTTTTCTCAAACCGATGAACATCTTAGAAAAACTTTTTGGGAGCGCGGCAAGAGTAAAAATCTTAAAGCTTTTTTTGCTGTCCCCGGAAAAAGTTTTTACTCCCAAAGAAGCCAGCAAGATTCTTAAAATTTCTAAAAACGCGGCATCCAAAGAAATCAGGCTTCTTGTTTCTATCAATTTTTTAAAAAAACGCCCAAATGGGCTTGTTCTCTCGCCGACCTTTTCTTTTCTTCTGGCTTTAAGAACGCTTTTGATCAGCGCCTCGCCGGTATCCCGTGAAAAGATGCTGAAATTTTTCAAAAACAAGGGCAAAATCAAGCTTTTGGTTTTGGGCGGAGTTTTTACGGACGATTTTTTCGTGGATATTTTGGATGGGTCCAAAAGATTAGACCTTCTTATCGCTGGTGAACTCAAAAAGGGCGCGGTGGAGAAATTTATAAGAAAAATGGAGGCCGAGGTTGGCAAGGAGCTAAATTGGACTTTGCTTGGTACGCGTGAATTTGAACAACGCTTCGCCATGCATGACAAACTCCTTCGCGACCTCTTTGACTACCCCCACGAATTTTTGATAAATAAATTGGGAGTAGAATAAGGCGAGGGCGCATAGTTTAGCGGCAAAACGTTCCGTTCACATCGGAAAGACTCTAGGTTCGACTCCTAGTGCGCCCAAAATTAAGTCACTTTTATCCACACCCTCACAATGCCGGTGGTCATTTCATGTTAAAATAAAGCTAAAGGGCTGGAATTAAGCAAAGGTCGAGTTTTTAGCTTAAGAAGGCTCAAGCAACAAGGGCAACTCGAGAGCCCTGGTTGTCCGCCAGCTGGCGGATTATTAGAAATTAGAAATTGATAATTAGTAATTAAACTATTATGTTAGTACAAACTTGGGGTGATGTTTTAGTGTTATCTTTCCAGCAACTTTGGGGCGGCGTGGTTGTTTTCGTGCCAAAACTCATAATCGCCTTGGTTGTTTTTATTATCGGCTGGATTATTGCCGTGGCTTTGGGAAAAGTCGTGGAGCAGATTATCAAGGCGCTTAAAGTGGATACGGCTCTTAAAAGCTTGGGCATGGAGGAACCTATTTCCCGCGCCGGAATGAAATTGGACTCCGGAGCGTTTATAGGCGCGCTCGTGCGGTGGTTCTTTATCTTGGTGTTTGTGCTGGCGGCTTTTGATGTCTTAGGCCTTTCACAGGTTACTGAATTTTTGCGCTCCGTGGTTCTTGCTTATATACCGCAAGTAATTGTGGCTGCGTTAATTTTGGTCGCGGCGGCTCTTTTGGCTGAAACCGTGAACAATGTGGTTCAAGGCAGCGCCCGGGCGGCGCATCTTCCTTCCGCCGGATTGTTGGGCGGAGTAGCCAAATGGTCAATTTGGATTTTTGCCATTCTGGCGGCGCTTTTCCAATTGGGAATCGCGGGTCCATTTGTGCAAACAATCTTCACGGCTTTTGTGGCAATGGTTGCTTTAGCTGGTGGCTTGGCTTTCGGCTTGGGAGGTAAAGAAGCGGCGTCCCGTTATCTTGAAAAACTGCGCTCGGATATATCTAACCGTTAATCCGTTAATTTAGAAATTTCAAAATTAAAAACCCGCTATTTACAGTGGGTTTTTAATTTGTTAGTATAAAAGCCAGAATTTCAGTTCTCATTTTGGAAAAAATCAAAAAAAGAAAGAGGAGGATGAAGGGGTGAAAATTATTGAAAAAGGAAGGCATGTGGCAAAGCCGTGGTGGAAAAAATGGCTAGGAATAAACGGAACCAAGGAGTCCGCGGAGCTTCTTTGCGAGATATGCAAAACAAAATTTAAACTTCAACAAAATCGCGATACAACATTAATTAGGGCAGATTGTTACGATGAAAATTACAGAATCATTTTCTATTTTATCCGCTGCCCGCATTGCACGCACATCAACAAATATGCCCGAGAGGCAGTTGAATCGGAAAACGAAATCGCTTAATTCTCCCAGCGGCCCAAATGGCCGCTTTTTTGTTTGTTTTACTCCAATAACTCAACGGCCGTCAAGACATTAGAGTAATTGTTTAAATTTGACACGCGGTTTTTGATTTGCTATGAATGTTAATAGAGAAAAACATAGTAGCTTATTCGCTAAGAATCCTTGCGCCGCAGATGATCGGGACTAAGACACATGCCGAAGGTGAGGAATTGGTGCTTGAATTTTGGAAAAAATAAAAAATTAGTTCATTGGAGGTGAATATGGCTCACAGAGATGATCTGGATAGAATCGAACAAGCAGTGCACAATGAGATCTTTTTCGAAGTGGTCTACAAGGAAATCGAGAAAAGAGGCGTGAACAGAAAAGATATACCGCAACACATTCATGTAAAACTTTTCAGAGAAGTGAAAGAGGTAACGAGAAGTCTGTCGGAAGAATTGCAATCGGCAATCTTTGAGATGACCAGAACGGGTGTAATGAAAGATTTTCCCTGAACGAAAGGAGAACGGTCATGGCGAAGAATAAAAAGAAATCTCGGAAATCGTTGGAAGGACTTTTTGCGGTCGCGGTTGCGAGATCTGGTGCGAGATCAAAAACGAAGAGAGTCGTAGACACTCAAAGTTTGATTCTCGCCAATGAAGATTTTGCAAAAGCTCTTGAAAGAGGCGAGAAGTGGGCCGTGGATCACTTACACAAAAGCGAAGAGTTGAACAACGGCAATTCGTGTGCCTTCGAACGAAAGTTCGATGGAGAGAAGCGACGCTGGTGTTCAAAATGTCCATTCCCTGATGGTTGCGTCATGTGTAATCTTAATTAACGAAAGGAGAACGGCCGTGGACAAAGAAACGGAAAAAATTTTCTATGGAGCATTGCAGCAAGTGGTTTCGAGACGGTGGGATGAAATCATGAGAAAGCGAAGGGTTCTTGCAGAAGGAGTTTGTGCGGCAATCCAACGGATGCGGGAGGAAAAAGAAAAACAACCGAAATGAAAACAGTAACGAAAGGAGAACAGTCATGGGTATGAACGAATGCTATTTCCGTTTGCAACTGACAAAAAGCCTTCGCTTGGCAATCATCGAGGAACTAAACGGGAGAGGGTTTCCGGCAAAAATAGTAAATGACGAATTGGTGGTCGGCGAAGCGGAGAAGCATATAAAGTTTTCTGAAGATACCATCCAGGATGCAGTGGGATTAATAATTCAATCTACTGAACGCTTCCGTAGCGAACATGAAGATATCCGTTCCTAACTAAGAAAGGAGTAATTTGGGGAGCCTAATAAGTTCCCCTCCAAAATTCAAGCACCAGTTGGTAGATTTTGACTCAAGCCCAAATATGGGCTTTTTTTTCACACTTTACAATATTCACAAAGGATATATGATTAAATTATGGCTTTAACTAAAGAAGATCTATCTCAAATCAGAGGATTACTTGATAACAAAATAGATGATTTTGCTAGAGTTGTGGCAAAAAGTTTTGAACAGGTGGCTACAAAAACCGACATAACCAGTTTAAAAAGCGATATCGCTAAATTAGAATTAGAAATAATGGAAATTAAAGAAAGAGTAATTTATATTGAACGAGATATTGCCGAAATTAGGAAGGGGTTGATTTCTCGTATGGAACTTGAAGACATTTTGGCGCGGCTATCTTTGGTTGAGAAAAAATTAGGCATTGTCAGCGGAAAATAATTTGGAATATTGTTGCCACGGCTCGCTATTGACGGCGGGTTTTTGATTTGCTATGAATTTTAATAGAAAAAAACATAGTAGCTTATTCGCTAAGAGTTTTTGCGCCGCAGATGATCGGGGCTAAATAGAGTACCGCAGGTGAGGAATTGGTGCTTGAATTTTGGATTAAAATTTTAGTTCTTTGGAGGTGAATATGGATAGGCTTGAAATTCAGGGAAAAATTTTCCGCCTCGTTAATGGTTTGGTCGAAGAGCAAGGAAAGAAATGGGGGGATTTGCGTCGTGGACCGGAATTACGACTGACTATATGGGAGCTGGCAGATGATTTAATCGAAGCTTGCGAGGAAGAAAGTTTGCCGGACAAAAAGCCGGAGGAGCAACTGGACCGTGGCCCCGAATTCTTAGCGAGAATCGAGGAGCGGGGCGGTAAATGGTAAACGAAAGGAGAACGTCATGGCGAAGAAAATCAGAAAAACAGCGAATTGGAGAATAAGTGCAGAGGAACGAGATTGTGTAACGCAGAATCTCAGAAAGGCAGTGCATGATGTGTTCAACGCCGAGGTGAAAAACCTCAAGCTGAGGAAAGTCGATATCACAGCTTTGCAGAAACTGATGTTTGTTCAGTTTGTCGAGCGTGGAATTATTCGGCTCGTTGACGATTTCGTTTCTGTTGTAGAGATCGTTCTAAAGACAAGGAAGATATTTACTGGGGATTCCTCATGAAAAATCACGAGTCGAATCCCCTCCAAATTTAGTTCGTTGGCCAAGCTGAGAAGAAAAGTGGAAATAATGGCGAGCTTCACGAAAACGACGAAAGGAGTATTTGAGAAGCAGGCGGAGAGAAGCCCCTGTTTCTCTCCAAAATTCAAGCATCAATTGGTAGATTTTGACTCAAGCCCGCATAAGGGCTTTTTTCTTTTTACCCCCACACCAATGCATTGGTGTGGGGGTTTATCCCCACCCTATTGACTTCCAAAACCATGGGACTATAATGGCATTACACAAACTATGTTAAACAAATTCAACTTAAATAAGCCAACAAAGCGGGAACACTGTTAGGTCGTCTTAACTTGTATTCAAAATCCCGCCTACGGCGGGATTTTGAGTTCATAGCGCGTGCGAACTTTGACAAGATTAGTTAATTCGTAAGTGCATTTTCTAACAAGACGGTTATAAGGGCATATGGCGGATGGCTCGAGATAAGATGGGCGATGAAGGACGTGGCGTGCCTGCGATAAGCTTGGGGGAGGTGGCTAGCAACCTTTGATCCCAAGATTTCCGAATGGGGAAACCCCGCGCCGAGAAATCGGCGTGATCTTGCATCTTAAATGGTGCCGGAAGCGAACCCGCTGAAGTAAAACATTTCAGTAAGCGGAGGAAAAGAAAAAAATATTTATTCCCTTAGTAGCGGCGAGCGAAAAGGGAGCAGCCCAGATCGTCAATGCTGCGCATTGACGCGCTGAAAACGCTGACTGGACGCTGACAGTCGCAGAATAAATTCTGCGTTAGTCTGCGTTTCTTCTGCGTAAATCGGCGCGCCACTGCGCAGCAGTGGCGAAGTTGTAAGTTTAATCCTGGTCTTTAATGATGGGGAGAATAAAAACATTAGCAGAACGGTCCTGGAAAGGCCGGCCAAAGAGGGTAATAGCCCCGTAAACGACAATGATTTTTTACTTTCTGGATTTTACTTGAGTACCTCGAAAAATGTATAGTTCGGGGGAATCTGCCAGCACGAGCTGGTAAGGCTAAATACCATCTATCATCGATAGTGAACAAGTACCGTGAGGGAAAGTTGAAAAGCAGCCCGGTGAGGGCGATGAAATAGTACCTGAAACCATATGCTTACAAAGAGTCGGAGCCCCGCCCCACTTTTACGATGTAATTTTTATTTGCGAAGTATTACCACGCGAGTAATCTTGCAAAGATAAAAAAGTCTGAGAGACTTTTTTATGAAATTATTGTTTTGTAAAAGTGGGGCTGGGTGACGGCGTGCCTATTGAAGAATGAGCCAACGAGTTATCCAACACCTTTCGTCTAAGGGCACCTAGCCCGGAGGCACAGGGAAACCAAGTGTTAAAAGCGCGATTTTCTCCGACGTTACGTCGGAGAAAAAAAGATGTTGGATAGACCCGAAGCGAGATGAGCTTACCATGACCAGGGTGAACCTCGGAGAAATCCGGGGGGAGGCCCGAACCGTTTAGCCGTTCAAAACTATCGGATGAGTTGTGGTAAGGAGTGAAAAGCTAATCGAATCTCGTAATAGCTGGTTCTCTCCGAAATAGCTTTTCGGCTAGCGCCCGCCAAAAATTAGCAGGTAGAGCTACTAGATGGACTTGACAGGGAGAAATCTCGCGAGTCCAACTAAACTCCGAATGGCTAATCTATTTAGGCGGGTAGTCAGACCATGGGGGCTAAGCTCCATCGGTCAAAAGGGAAACAGCCCAGATCTCAATCTAAGGTCCCTAAATTTCTGCTAAGTGCAAAGAAGGTGGTGAAGTTTCTTAAACAGCGAGGAGGTTGGCTTAGAAGCAGCCATCCTTTAAAGAGTGCGTAACAGCTCACTCGTCAAGAGACTTCGCGCCGAAAATTATCGGGGCTAAGCAGAGTACCGAAGGTGAGATCGTCAGTGCATAGCACTGACGCGCGGAAAGCGCGGACTTGACGCAGACAGTCGCAGAAAATAATTCTGCATGTTCTGCGTTTATTCTGCGTAAATCGGCGCGCCAATACTATGCATTGGCGAGGTAGGAGAGCGTTCCAAATGCAGTGAAGCTCACGGCGCGAGCCGGGGTGGAGCGTTTGGAAGTGAGAATGTTGGCACAAGTAACCGCAAGTTCGGTGAAATACCGTACCACCGAAAACCCAAGGTTTCCTTGGCAATGGAAATCAGCCAAGGGTTAGTCGGGCCTAAGCCAATGGCGAAAGCCGGAGGCGATGGACAGCTGGTTAATATTCCAGCACTGCGTATTGTTTTGACGGCAGGACGGAGCCTAGTATGTCGGGCGCGTTATTGGATTCGCGTTCATTGCGTAAGCGCGGGGCGGAGGAAAATCCCTGCCCAGCCCCGCCACGGCGGGGGCGCGCGAATGTTTTGAAAATTTTTGCAGCAATGCGAAAAAATTCGGTAAAGCAGGCTTCCCAGAAAATTGTCTAAAATTATCAATACGCAACCGTACCGGAATCCGACACAGGTGGGTGGGAGGAGAACTCCCAGGTGAACGAGTGAAAGATCCCCAAGGAACTCGGCAAAAAAGCGGACGTAACTTAGGGATATGTCCTTCCCGCCAACATTAGATAATATCAAAATGAAGGCGGGACGCAGCGAAAGTACCCCTGGCGACTGTTTAACAAAAACACAGCTCCCTGCAAACTCGTAAGAGGAAGTATAGGGGGTGATGCCTGACCAATGCGAGAAGGTTAACGCTGGCGTTCGCGTGGAGCAATCTGCGCGGGTGACTGGCCGAAGCCCTCGTCAATGTCGGCCGTAACTATAACGGTCCTAAGGTTCTGGAATTATTTTGAAATGATTCCGGAAGGACTAGGACTGTTATAGCGATACATATGTTAAACAAAAATAGCTGCCTCATTGTGTAGCAATACGCAATTGGTCCAAAATTACATGGCTATATGCTGGAAACTCCGCAAGTATCCTCAAGTACTTTGTGTCCTAAACCAGGTTTGGGTCATAAAGTGAAAATCTGTGAGGTGGCGCGGACAATCAGCAGGAAACTGTAATATCTAAAGGAGGAAAAGAACATGAAAAATGACTGGGACGTACTTGTCCAAAGACGTTGGTGGATGTCTCGTGCAGACATCGACGTTCTTTACTACAAGTGGAAGACGGGACAAATTCAAGTTGGAGATGAAGAAATGCTGAGAGAGTTTCAGGCTGTTCGTTCTGAAGAAATAAAGATCGAAGCAGCCGAGATGCCAGAATCTCCAGCTGTCTTCATGTTCGGCGGAATGTTGGATGCAATGTTCGAGAAAACTCCAAATGGGCAAAAGTAGTTCAAGCCCTTCCTGTAAGGAAGGCGCAAAGAAACTCTTTGCCTCTTCCTTTAGGTATTACAGGATCCTCAGATACCATACGCCGTGCATCTCTAAGTAGATGAAGATATGGTACTTCGCCCCAAGGAAGCGAACAGCGAAATTCCTTGTCTGGTGAGTTCAGACGCGCACGAAAGGTATAACGACTGGGGGACTGTCTCGGGGATTTACTCGGTGAAAATGCGATACCGGTGAAGATGCCGGTTAAGTGCAGTTAGACGAAAAGACCCCGGAAGCTTTACTGCAAGTTGTTATTGGCTTTACGTTTTTACTACGTAGCGTAGTGGGTAGGCTTTGAAATGCCGCTCTCGGGCGGCATGGAGCCGCCAATGAAACACCCATTTTTAAAAATGTAAAATCTAACCTGTCCGGCAAAACCGGGTGGGGACAGTAGCTGCTGGGCAGTTTGTGTGGGGCGCAAGCCTCCTAAAAAGTAACGGAGGCGTTTATTAAGGTCGGCTAGCTCCGGATGGACATCGGAGCGATAGTGCAATGGCACAAGCCGGCTTAACTGGAAGTCGGACATGACGACCAGATACGAAAGTAGAACATAGTGAACCGACCGTGGGCACTCGATGCCGCGGAAGATTAACGGATAAAAGCTACTCCGGGGATAACAGGCTAGTTCCGCCCAAGAGTCCATATCGACG
>Ga0155506_117_pt2 | contig 50790 bp, 58 predicted proteins | sample RifCSPhighO2_12_FD_107163 | JGI IMG/M metagenome (GOLD analysis project Ga0155506, IMG submission 107163) | Candidatus Giovannonibacteria bacterium RIFCSPHIGHO2_12_FULL_44_22
GCTTTTTCTAAATGCTCGCATTGCAGCGAGATCAAACTTCCGCACGTAATTTGCACCAACTGCGGGTATTATAATGACCGGCAGGTTGTCGACGTTTTAAAGAAATTAGACAAAAAAGAACGCAAGAAAAAAGAAAAAGAGCTCGCCGTGAAAGAAGAGGCGAAGGCTTAATAAAAAAATTAGCAGATTAGTTCTTTATCCCAAGTAGTTTTGAAAAATAAATATGGCAAATAGGCACCTCGCGAGATCTGTGGCAATGCAATCTCTTTTCCAGTGGGACTTCAATGGAAGAAAGGACGAGGAGATTGAAAAAGTTTTAGAGGCGAATTTAAAAGAATTCGCGCCTGGTTTGGACGACCGCCAATTTGTCAAAGAGCTAGTGGAGGGCGTTCTTAAGAATCGAGATAGGATAGACTCGATTATTGAGAAGGCTGCTCCGGAATGGCCCTTGGAACAGGTTGCAATGGTGGACCGCAATGTTTTAAGGATCGGGCTTTACGAACTCCTGTTCGGTTCCCGAAAAGAAGTTCCGCCTAAAGTCGCCATTAACGAAGCAATTGAACTCGCTAAAACCTTTGGCTCGGAATCTTCCGGGCGTTTTGTTAACGGAGTCTTGGGGACGGTGTATCGCGAAATCGGCGAGCCGGGACGGGATGAGACTTCCAAGAAAAAAGCGACGCTCGAAGATTTGGAAAACCTTCCGGTAGAGGCGAAGGCCGGCGGGATAGTTTACCGCAAGGAAGGAAAAAATTTGCAGTTTGCCCTCGTGCACGATGTTTTCGGATACTGGACGCTATCTAAAGGAAGCCCATTGGAAAACGAAGAAGCGACGGGCGCGGCGGAGCGGAAGGTTAAAGAAGAATTAGGGATTAAAAGCGCGAAAGTCATTGAAAAATTAGGGCAGAACGAATATATCGCGAAGGACCCGGAAAAAGGGCAGGTCCGGCGCAAGGTGGATTATTTCCTGCTCGAGACCGAAGACCGGGATTTAAATTTGGAACCCTCCGGCGGCCTCGACGACGCCAAGTGGTTTAAGGTGGACGAGTTGAAAGACATCAAGACTTATCCGGATATCAAGCCTCTTTTTTCGAAAGCCCTCGAAATCATAAACAAGCAATCATGAGCGAACTCGCTTTGTTAGAAGAAAAACTAAATATAAAATTCCAGAATAAAAAACTTTTAGAAGAGGCTTTTACGCACCGCTCGTATTTAAACGAAAACCCGGACTGGGCGGGAAACCATAACGAGCGCTTGGAATTTTTAGGAGACGCGGTCTTGGAGTTGGCGGTGACGGAACATCTTTATTCAAATTTTCCGGATAAAACGGAAGGGGATTTGACGAGCTATCGCGCGGCTTTGGTTAACTCCAACATGCTCGCGGAGTTGGCGCAGGAAATCGGCTTAAACGATTATTTAATGCTTTCCCGCGGCGAAGCCAAGGATTTGGGGCGCGCCCGGCAATATATTTTGGCAAATACTTTCGAAGCCTTGGTCGGCGCGATTCATCTGGACCAGGGTTATCTCGCGGCGGAAAAATTTATCAAAGAAACCGTACTCACTAAAGTAAGCGATGTCATCGCAAAAAAGCTTTTCCGTGACCCAAAAAGCGTTTTTCAGGAACGGGCGCAGGAAGCCGTCGGGATCACGCCGACATACGAAGTCATGAAAGAATGGGGCCCGGACCACAATAAACATTTCATCGTCGGCGTGTATTTGGGCAAGGAGCTTATCGCGGAGGGCGAAGGGCCGTCCAAACAGGAAGCCCAGCTCCGCGCGGCGGAAGAAGGCTTGCGTGTAAAAAATTGGGCGTAAAATGAGGCTCACCCGTCTTGAACTAAACGGTTTTAAATCCTTCGGGAGCCAAACGGTCCTGGAGTTTCCGCACGCGATTTCCGGCGTGGTTGGCCCGAACGGTTCGGGAAAATCAAACGTCGCGGATTCGATCCGCTGGGTTTTGGGCGAGCAATCTATAAAAAGCCTTCGTGGAAAGCGCGGGGAAGACATGATTTTTGCGGGCTCCTCGACGCAGTCCAAAATGTCTCGGGCGTCCGTAGTTTTAGTTTTTGATAATAAAAAACGCGAATTTCCTTTGGAATTTGACGAAGTGCAGATCGAGCGCCGAGTTTATCGCGACGGCGTAAACGAATATTTGATAAATAAATCCGACGTGCGCCTGCGCGATATAATAGAACTTCTCGCGAAAGTTGGTTTCGGTTCAACTCGCCACCACATAATCGGGCAAGGCGAGGCCGACCGGATTTTGTACGCTTCCCCTTCGGAAAGAAAAGAGATGATAGAGGACGCGCTCGGTTTAAAAATTTTCCACTTGAAGCGCGAAGAGGCGGAAAGAAAGCTTTCACGGACAGAGGAAAATATAAAGCAAATCGTCGCGTTGCAGAAAGAAATTCAGCCGCATTTAAAGTTTTTAAAATCGCAAGCCGAGAAATTCCAGATTTCTTCCGCCCTTCGCGAGGAATTGAAGGGCTTGCTCGAGGAATATCTTTCGAAAAAACTCGCAACAATCGAAGAAAAAACCGACGAAATACACCTCCGGAAGAAACGGCCGTTTTCGGAATTGCGCGAGGTTGAAGCCGAGATTTTGAATTTGCGTAGAAGGATTGAGAAAGAAGATAAAAAGGAAACGCACGATTCCGGCAGGGACCGGGAGCTCGAGGAAAAACTGCGCAAGGTCCGCGAGGATGAAATGAATTCACTCCGGGAATTGGGGAAGCTCGAAGGGATGATCGCGGCCGAAGAACGGGCGGCGCGAGCTTCCGCGGGTGAAGTCATCGCAAAAAAAGAAGCCGAGAGAATGCTCAAAGTTATCGCCGAGGCGATTGATAAAATCACGAGCCTCGAGATGTTGAAAAGTCTGAAGCATAAAGTTCTGGAATTCCTGGAAAATTTATCTCCCGCGAAAAAAGAAGAAATAAATTTGGAAGAAAAAAAGAAAGAGTTGGCCCTGCTTAAAGAGAAAATTGATAAGCTCGCCCTTGAGGCAAAAGAACTTTCGCGAAGATACGAAGAGGAAATTTCCAAGGCGCGGACGGAAGCGGAGGAGACGCGAAAAGACGAAAAAAGGGTTTACCAGTTGGAACTCGAAGCGGGAAAATTGAAGGACGTCCTGCGCTCGATCGAACTTGAAGAGGAGAAAATTAAACTTCTGCGGGAGGAATTTCATCGCGAGATAGAAGAAGCAAAACCGCACATGGACGCACGAATCGAGAAGGGAAAAGCCTTTGAGTCCGGGGAAGAGATGGAGGTACTCCGCAAAAAAGTTGAACGCACGCGCGTTAAACTCGAAGAGGCTGGCGGGATTGATCCGGACGTGATCAAAGAATTTAACGAAGTTTCCTCGCGCGACGAATTTTTGGTAAAAGAGCTTGGGGACCTGGACGAGTCGCATAAAAAACTCGAAGAGGTTATGGATGATTTAGAGGCGCGGCTTGAATTGGATTTCAAGTCCGGGATCTCCAAAATTAATTCCGAGTTTCAGGAATTTTTCGCGACGATGTTCGGCGGAGGAAACGCGGCGTTGAAAATTATCAAACAGGACAAAAGAAGGCCCGCCGACCTGCCCGACGAAGCTTTAGCGGAGGCGGGAAGTCCGGATGAAATTGAATCAGGTATTGATATCAACGTCGATCTTCCGCGGAAAAAAGTCCGCTCGCTCGACGCGCTTTCGGGAGGGGAGAGAGCTTTGACCTCGATCGCCCTCCTGTTCGCGATGTCCGCGGTAAACCCTCCGCCGTTCTTGGTTTTGGACGAAACAGACGCCGCGCTCGACGAAGCGAATTCCCACCGCTACGCCAAAATGCTCGAGAATCTTTCAAAAACAACCCAGTTGGTTTTAATAACCCACAACCGCAATACGATGAAGTGCGCGGGAATTTTGTACGGCGTCACGATGGGCTCCGACGGAGTTTCGAAACTGCTTTCGATTAAGTTTGAAGAAGCGGGAGCCTTAGTGGCCTAGAAAGCTATGAATGGACCTGGTTGGCTCAAGATTAAAACTACAAAAGTTGAAACGATAACTAAGAAAGACCAAAGTAGAAAAGACCATTTTCTTCGCATGATGCTCATGCCAATGCCCCAGCCAAAAAGAGCAGCATAAACAAAAAGTAAAATAGGCAAAACCACATCGATATATTTTGAAAGCCATATAAAAATAACAAGGCCGATGAGTATCAGAAAGAAAATAGAAAGTCGTGTCTGAACTATGTCGAGCATATATTTACAATAGCACACTTGATTATTTTTTAGCTGTTAGTTACAATATAGACCATGTTAATGATTCGGTTACAGAGAGTAGGGAGGCGGAATGACCCATCGTTTCGGGTGGTTATTACTGATTCCAGGAACTCCACTAAAAGCGGCAAATTTGTTGAAATTGTCGGCAATTATGATACGCGGCATAAAGACAAAGTTCAGCTAGATAAAGAACGCATTCTGCATTGGATAAAGAATGGCGCCCGTACGTCAGATACTATGAATAACCTTTTGATTTCTAATGGGGTTATAACTGGCAAGAAGATAAACGTATCTTCGAAATCGAAGATTCCGGCCGGAGCGTCGGAACCGAAGGCAGAGGCCAAAACGGAGACGCCCGCCTCTTGACCAGAAGCGTAAAATTTGCTATACTTATCATAGCGGTCGAGATTATTGGGAAGTATTTACGATATTAAAGAGATGGCAGAAAAATTCGGAGACCAGGATTTTCTAGAGTTTGTAGTTAAATCCCTGGTTGATAATCCGTCTGACGTCAAAGTCGGCCGAACGGTTGACGAGATGGGGGTTCTTTTGAACCTCAAGTTGAACCCAACAGATATGGGCAAGATAATCGGACGAAACGGAAATACTGCGAAAGCTATCCGCACTCTTTTGCGCGTAGTCGGGATGAAGAATCACGCTCGCGTGAACTTGAAGATCGAGGAACCGGAAGGATCCACGAGGCCTCAAAGAACTCCGGGAGCCGGCAGTATGGACCAGGTCATGGAAGACCTTAAACTTTAATTAGATTTTAGTCTTTATGACGACAAAAGCCCCAAGGGTCGGACCCGAGGGGCTTTTTGTTAGTTGGTGGGCGTACTTAGTTGCGCCGGCTATCCAGGAACCCATTAATCTGGCCATGAATGCTTAGCGCACCCAAAAACAAAGCTGCTATCAGAACTATTTCCGATATAAGGTGCCAGCCACCGAAGATAGGAATAAGTGCCATTGACTGAACGACCATTTTAATTTTGCCGTATAAGTTCGCGCGCGCATCATACTTGAGTGCAAATCCGGCAAAGCGCATCACGACGGACAAAAGTTCACCACCAAGAATTGCACCAACCAGTAATGGCAATTGAGCATAAAGCTCGAAACCAAAAACGGTCAGAATTATTAACTTATCAGCGATGGGATCGATATTTGCTCCGCAAGCTGATTCTTGTTTTCGCTCTCGGGCTAACGGGCCATCAAACAAATCACTCATTACCGCAAAACATACAAGAAGAGGTATTAGTCTTGGAGCGAGTCCCGTAACGTATAAATACCAGACGCACGAGGCGACTAGAATCCTAAGATAAGTTATATGATTCGCAGTCACCCAGGAGGGGAGAAAGCGAACCAGTTCACGAAGATAGGACTCTTTAAGCGCCCACCCATAGTTAAAAAGTGCTTCCATTTTTCCCTCCTTTCTGCGAGAACTCTACCTTACAAAAAGAAGCGGGGCAAGGGATTATTTTAAGACGTAAACAGCCCAGAAATCATTCCGATTTCTGGGCTGTTTTTTTTGCGACTAACTAGCCGCTATTTACTGTTCACGATGGCTTACTTTCTCCGTGAAGTTTTCTCTGGAGGTCCTCGAATGCATCCAAAATTCTTTTTGGGGGATTGTCAGACTCTCCAAGGACAACAACCTTGCCACTCCAAATGTCAGTCGCCAAAATTATTTCCAGATCCTCTAACAGCATCAAGGTCTGCGGACTGTTTTTGATATCCATCTTAGTGCAATATCCTACCGTGCCTTTTCTGCTACCTTCCATCCAAAGAATTTTTATAATTTTCACATACGCCCCCTAGGTTAATTCCGCTTGGATCTTGTGTTTTTTTCTTCCACCCTGAAGGGCGAGAAGTAAAACAACAACAGCACCAGCAGCAAGGACAATGATAGCTAAGGGTAGAATCCAACCAGTCAGCAGCCAAAGAATAATATTTTTTATTTTTTTAAGCATATAGCCTCCTCCATTGTGAAGTAAAAGGACGCTTTTATCTAAGGTGATTTTGCATTATAATAACCACAATGTCAAAGATTCGGTTCAATGTCATCACAATATTTCCCAAAATTTTCGACTCTTACTTTGGCGAGTCGATTATTAAGCGCGCTATCAAAAAGAAAAAAGCGGAGATTAAAGTCCATAACCTGCGGGATTTTTCGAACGATAAAAAACACCAAAAAGCCCGCCCGACCAAACCAGCCCAAAAGATTCATTCTGGCGGGTGGTCATTCGGGCGGGTTGACGATAAGCCGTACGGCGGGGGCGCGGGGATGGTTTTGATGGCCGGACCAATTTTGCGCGCGGTTAAATCACTTGGACGCTCGGCGTCCAAGTCAAAGCAGAAGGTTGTTATATTCTCCGCGAAAGGGAAGCCGTTTAACCAGAAAATGGCACATGATTGGTCTAAAAAATATAACAATTTTATTTTCGTGACCGGTAGATACGAAGGGATAGACGAACGCGTTGCAAAAATTTTGAAGGCTGAAGAAATTTCTATCGGGCCGTATATAACGACCGATGGTGATGTCGCGGCCATGGTTGTCGTCTCCGCGTTGACCCGCTTAATTCCGGATGTAATAAATTGGTCTTCGCTCGAAGACGAATCTTTTTTGCGTCAAGAATTAAAAAAGGAAGCGAAGCTCAAGGAAAAACAGCTCGAGTACCCGCATTACACCCGGCCGGAAATTTTAAGCTGGGGCGGCAAGAAATATAAAGTGCCGAGTGTCCTGTTATCGGGAGATCACGCAAAAATTAATTCCTGGCGCGACAGGCAGAGAAAATAGTCGAGCGGCCGCCTTGGGCGACCGCTCTTTATGTCTTGTGGCTGTCAAAATTTGATTAAGATGATCATCCCGGCGAATGCTAGGAGAAATACGGCGTAGACCAGTAAGGCCAATGGAAAGGTATCTGGGGCCGGCTCTTCATCTTTTGACATAAACCACCTCCTTATTGGCTTTATTTTAAGGCCTATTTTGTCTATTGACAATGAATAAATGGCGGCTAGAATGGAGTGATGCTTGTGCCACCCAGTATGGTGGCACTTTAGAATCGGAAAGAAACTTAACAATTTACGAAGAATCACACAAATACCACTCCATACTTATTAACTTAATTATGGTCTGGTACAAGTAAAATATAAAAAGTCCAAACGGACAGAAGCACCATTCCATTTTTATCAATTAATTATGGTCTGGTATAAGAAAATAAATTTTCTCTTTTGTCCCGTTCATTCATAAGAGAGTTTGATCCTGGCTCAGGATGAACGCTGGCGGCGTGGATAAGGCATGCAAGTCAAACGGAACTTATTTTGAAGGAGTTGCGATTACATCAAGACAACGGATTCATAGGTTTAGTGGCAGACGGGGTAGTAACACGTAGGAACATCCCCCAGAGACGGGTATAACTAGCCGAAAGGTTAGCTAATCCCCGATAGTCTCGTAAGAGTAAATCACTTAGATTGGCTCTGGGAATGGCCTGCGGGATATCAGCTTGTTGGCGAGGTAATTGCTCACCAAGGCTATGACGTCTAGGGGGCGTGAGAGCGCGACCCCCACCAATGGAACTGAGACACGGTCCATACACCTACGGGTGGCTGCAGTCAAGAACATTTGTCAATGGGCGAAAGCCTGAACAAGCGACGCCGCGTGCGGGATGAAGCTCTTCGGAGTGTAAACCGCTTTTATAGGGGAGGAACTAAAGTGACGTTACCCTATGAATAAGGCCTTGCTAACCTCGTGCCAGCAGCCGCGGTAATACGAGGAGGCCAAGCGTTATCCGGATTTATTGGGCGTAAAGGGTGTGTAGGGGGCATGGTTAGTCTCCGCTTAAATTTTCGGGCTCAACCCGGAATCCGGCGGAGAAACGGCCAAGCTAAGAGGGTGCCAGAGGCAAATGGAACTCATGGTGTAGGGGTGAAATCCGTTGATATCATGGGGAACACCAAAGGCGAAGGCAATTTGCTGGGGCATTCCTGACCCTGAAACACGAAAGCGTGGGGATCAAAAAGGATCGAAAAGTTCCGTTTACAAGGCGGACTGGTCCAATTGTGAAGTAATTCGCAATATAAAAACTTGGCTATATCGGGGAACATCTCGCGAAGCGAGACAATCCCGAGGGAAGTTGTGTGTTCAAATTTCTGGAAAAAGAAAAAGGCGCAGCTGTGCCGAGCCTTGGGAAATCACTGATCGATCTAAGTCATCGCTTGGTAGTAGACTCAAGCTTAGCGCATGCCAGAGCTGTTAGAAAACAGCCTAGTAGCAGCATCGCAAGAGTTGCGAGGGGTCCATACGCGAGGACGGGCTTACTTAGAGCGGTCAAAAGTGTTATTAGAACTCCAATTATAACCATGGTTCACCTCCGATGCAAGAATACCATGATGGGATTAGAATGTCAAGAAAATTGACTCCAGAAATTTGAACATACAACCCCGTAGAGACTATACGCCGAGCTCCTGATTAATTTCAGGATGATGATATAGTCCGAACTCTGCAGCGATGCAGAGAAGCAGATAGAAATATTCTGCTCACTCAAGAATGAAAATCGGTGCTAATTTTTGGAAAAAGAAAGGCCACCACTATTAAGTGATGGCGTTCGCAAGACGAGAGATCAGATTCGAACTGACATCTAGCAGGGGGTACCCCGTCGCCTTACCGTTAGACCACTCCCGACTTGCATAAAAAGATTAGCACTAAATACAGTCTATTGTCAATAGACTCCAAAAATTAGCACCGATTACAGAATTTCTTGAGGTCCGCCGTCGCTAAAGCTATGGCGGACACAGTAACAAAATGTAGATACCCTTGTAGTCCACGCCCTAAACGTTGATGACTAGGCATCCGAAGTATCGACCCTTCGGGAGCCGCAAGCTAACGCGTTAAGTCATCCGCCTGGGAAGTACGATCGCAAGATTAAAACTCAAAGGAATAGACGGGGACTCGCACAAGCGGTGGAGCATGTGGTTCAATTCGATGGTAAACGAAAAACCTTACCAGGGCTTGAAATGGTTTTGACATTCCAGCGAAAGCTGGACTTCTCACAAGGACAAAATCACAGGTGCTGCATGGCTGTCGTCAGTTCGTGGCTTGAGTTGTTCCCTTAAGTGGGGTAACGAACGCAACCCCTATCGTGTGTTACAAGTGTCACGCGAGACTGCCCCGCTCAGCGGGGAGGAAGGCGGGGATGACGCCAAGTCAGCATGGCCCTCTGATGCCCTGGGCTACACACGTGCTACAATGCCGGTTACAATGGGTCGCGATGCCGTAAGGCGAAGCAAATCCCATCAAAAGCCGGCCCAGTTCAGATTGAGGTCTGCAATTCGACCTCATGAAGTCGGAATCGCTAGTAATCGCAGGTCAGCTATACTGCGGTGAATACGTTCTCGAGTCTTGTACTCAAAATTAAAAGCGCCCGGCAGCTTATATTTCTAGGCCGTTAAAATCGGTCCCTCCGATTAAAATCGGAGCGTAGCAAACGGATAAGTCCTTGGCCGCGAGGTTGTGGACTGAAGGATCCTATTAGCAAAAAGCAGCCTTATTAGTCCCCGGCTTGAGTCGGGGAAAGGCCGCGCGACCCATTCGGTGAGTAATGGGGAAGCGCCAAGAAAAGCTTAATGAGGATGTTTGGAAAAGAAATACAAGTGACCCGCGGGAGATCTCATAACGCCACTGGAATTATTGCGTTTTGAGAAGTCAGCTGAATCATAGTACTGTGCGTCAACTTATTTTTATGTTAAAATAGGCGCATGGGAAGGATGAAACCGACGGTTGCAAAAGAATATATTGTTGGGCTTACTGATGGAGAAGGATGTTTCTATGTAAACATATGGAAATCTTCTTTATATCGAGCAGGGTTCGGTGTTCAAATGCATTTTCATATAAAGATGCAGGAGAAAGACAGGATGTTGCTCGAAAAAGTGCGAAATACATTAAAGTGCGGCGCAGTTTATTTTCAAAAAGAACAGCGCCGAAACCACGTTCAATGTTATCGCTATACCGTCAGTGCGCAGCGGGATATCTTCAATACGATAATTCCATTCTTTCAGCAAAATTCTTTGGAGAGCGCAACAAAGCGCAAAAGTTTTAAGATCTTTTGCCGAATTGCTAATTTGCTTCAAGCAAAAGCGCATTTAACCAAAAGAGGTTTAAAACGAATATGGAAGCTAAAAAAGCTTATGAATCAAAGAACCGTCGGGCTCGCGTAGTGCGGGAAATCCGCCCGCTACGTGGGAACGCGAAGCATTCTAACTATCGCAATCCGCCCGTCAACTCAAGGGAGCCGGGAGTAGATGAAGCCAGCGATTTTCGCTGATTAGTCTAAGCTCGGTGACAGGGAGTAAGTCGTAACAAGGCACGGCTAGCGGAAGCTGGTCGTGGAGTTTAATTTTTAATTTTTGTGATAAACAAAAGTTAATGTGTCGATTATGCCGTTTCGGCATAGGGTATTGGTCCCGCAACCCTAATGCGGGACTGGGACAAAAGAAAAAGTGCTTTAACAAAATCAAAAAATCCGAATTTACAAATTCGGATTTTTTGTGTTATTATTTGGATAGATAATATGCAAAAGGAGAGCTTATGCCACATAGAAAATGGTCGGAAAGCGTTCTTTTAAAGTTAAAGCAAGCAAAAATGGAAACAGGCGCGCTCCCTGGAGCAAGCACTAGGGTGCCATTAAGCGGATATGAAATCGCGCAACTTATTGAGGTTCTCGAACCTTCTGAAATATTGCCGCTATTCCGGTGGCATAATCATGATGAAATTTATTTACCAAATAGCAGAGAATCGACCGTCAAGAAATAGCGCCTGTCCGCAAACCTGCGGAGGCGTTTTTTATTTTATTCACATCAAGCGAAGTCGAATTGCGTGTGGGAGGGATCGAACCTCCGGCCTCTGTCTTATCAGGACAGCGTTCTACCACTGAACTACACACGCGAAATTTACTAATTTTAAGCCTAGCAATTTTTTAGACGTTTGTGAATAACTGATTAGTATTTAAAGCTAAATTATGTTAGAATACGCCTAAAGGTCAAAATATATTATTATATAAGCGTTTTTTAATACTATGCTAGCAAACAACAAACCAGAGCCAGTTGTGGCCTATTGCGTAAAGTGCCGCGAAAAAAGAGAGATGACCAACCCTCGAGAGGTTTCTATGAAAGGAAAAGGAGGTGTGGAGCGCCGCGCGATGACAGGCACTTGCGGGAAATGCGGAACAAAGATGTTTAGAATCATGGGCAAGAAATAAATCGTGCCCGGGGCCCGTAGCTTAGTGGTAGAGCATCCGGTTTGCATCCGGAAAATAGGGGTTCGATTCCCCTCGGGTCCAAAATATTAATAAACCTTACTAATCCTCCAGAATCTTTATTACCAATTTCTTGGCTGGTTTGGGCATACCTAGTTTTTTAAGCAATGATTCAATTTGTTCCAAAGTATAGATACGATAATTATTTATAGGGTGTCTTGCGGCTTGGAATTTTCTATGATTATCCCAATTTCTAAGCGTAAGAGGAGTCACACCTATCAATCTGGCTGCTTGATGTATATTTAGATATTTCTTTTGCATTAAATTCATAACTATAAGTTTACTAAACATATAAGAAGTCGTCAATCTTGGCTAGGCGAGTAAGTGTTATCTGGGCAATGAGATTTCAAAATAATTGTTTCCATTGTCCAATAAAATCAGTTGGCCGGCTTCAGCCGAAATGATTTTAGGCGCTTTGCCTTTATAAATCGGAGAAATATTTTGTCCGCCGGTCCGCTCCATTTCTACCACGTAAATAGCGTCTCCGCTCGCGACTAGCAGATAATCTGGCCAATCAGGATAAAATTTCACATCTCGGATAGGCGAGGCCGACAAAATATGCAGTCCTCTTTCAGGATTTGTTGTTGAGTTCCTTTCCCATTCAGGTATTTTGTCTAAATCGGAAATCCAGTAGGAATCGATATTTTCTTCATCCCAATAAATAATTCTTGAAAAATTTTCGTCAAAAAAACTGTTTTTTTTGCTTTTTAAAATCTTAAAAGTCGTGGTGCTCCATTGGCCGATAACGTCAAAAATATCCTTGTTTTTATAAAAGCCGCCGTCATCTCCCAAAATTAAAAAATCGTCAGTTTTCGGAATAACCCAGAATTTCTTTACGCCAGGAAATTTTGGCTTTTTTATTTCCAAGGCAGGAGTTGTGGTACCTAGAATTTTTATCTCGGCATTTTTTGGCACCAAAAGCACGGATCTATTCGCAACTATTTCCGGCAGAATCATGAGCGTCTTTGTCCACCTCCAAAAGCCGTCTTTTTCAACGGTTGTTTGGTACGTGCCGGGGAGCAGATTTTTTATTAGAGTGGAATTTGCCAAGAGTGATGTTTTTTTTGTTTTTTTATCAATGATCACTACGGCGCCGGCCTCGGAGGTTTTTATGAAAACGCCCCCAGTTTTATGAAGCTTGAAATCGCTGCCGATGCCATAGCCCAAACTGTAAAGAATCACCGGAAACAAAAGTAGTAAAAATATAAGTATGGCGAGATAAAACAGCACCCGCCTTTTGGTTTTGGTAAACATAGCATCAATTTGATTTATCGTCTAAAATAGCATAAATTTAAACTAATGGCAAAATTTTTGATAAAAGGGGGCCGGGCGCTGGAAGGCGAGATCAAAATCAATGGCAGTAAAAATGCGGCGCTGCCTGTTTTAGCCTCCTCTATTTTGTTTTCCGCCCTAGGCGGACCAGCCTCTGGCTGGAAAAATATAATTGAAATTGAAAATCTGCCAAATATTGAAGACACAAAAAGGATGAAAGAGCTTCTTGATAAATTGGATGCGGACGGGAAGATTGATTATGAAATAGCAAAAAAATTTCGCGCGTCAATTTTACCGGTTGGCGGAGCTCTTGCGCGCTTTGGTAAAGTTTCGTTTCCTCACCCCGGCGGATGCGTCATTGGAGAACGTCCAATTGATGTATTTTTAGATGGCTGGAAAGCCATGGGAGCAAAAACTAAATTGTCGGAGAATGTTCCGACGGATTATGTAATTACCGCTCCGGAAGGGCTTTTCGGGGTTGATTACACATTTAAAATTCCTTCGGTAACTGGAACGGAGGCCTTGATTATGACCGCTGTTTTGGCAAGAGGGACTACTATTTTAAGAAATGCTGTGCTTGAACCCGAAATTAAATATTTAGCTGATTTTCTTAATGCCAATGGCGCTAAAATCGCGGGTGCCGGCACTACAACTATAAAAATAGAAGGACGATCCGGTGAGCTTCTTAAATATAGCGCGCGATTTACCGCGCCGCCGGATAGAATTGAAGCCGGGAGCTTTGCTATTTTAGGGGCGCTTCTTGGAAAAAATTTAAGAATAAAAAATTTTGTCGCGGAGGAATTGCCGACCTTTTTGGCTTTACTTTCTAATGTGGGCGCGGAATATATTATAGAAAACAAAGATTTAATTTTTATAAATTCTTATAAAAAAACTTTGCGCGCGAGCAATGTTATCACCAAAGAATTTCCCGGTTTTCCCACGGATCTTCAAGCTCCATTTACCGTTTTACTGACTCAGGCCGATGGGCAAAGCTTGGTGCACGAAACTGTTTTTGAAGGCAGGTTGAATTATATTCAAGATTTGAATAAAATGGGTTCACGGATAACGCTTTGCGACCCTCATAGAGCCATAATTTACGGGCCAGCTAAACTATTCGGAAGAACCATGGAAAGCCCTGATATTCGCGCTGGTTTGGCGTTTATTATCGCTGCACTTATTGCCGAAGGGGAGTCTACTATAGAAAATATTTATCAAATCGACCGCGGATACGAAAATATAGATTATAGGCTTTGCTCCATCGGAGCGGATATAAAGCGGGTTTAAATATTTAAAAATATAAAAATGAATTTCTTTATTAAAAAAATCGGAATAGATTTGGGAACGGCCAACACTTTGGTCTACGTGCCGGGGCAGGGAATAATTTTGAACGAGCCTTCGGTGGTGGCCGTTTCTTTGCCGGAAAATCGAATACTGGCGGTGGGCAATGAAGCTAAAGTTATGATTGGCAGAACGCCCGAAAGCATTATCGCGTATCGCCCAATGAAGGACGGCGTGATCGCGGATTACCGCGTGACGGAAGCGATGCTTCGCTATTTTATTTCAAAAACGGTGGGCAAGTGGAATTTGATAAAGCCGGAAGTTTTGATTTCGGTTCCGGCCGGAGTCACTTCCACAGAAAGAAGATCTGTGGTGGAAGCCGCGATAAAAGCCGGCGCCAAATCGGCCTTCGTGGTAAAAGAGCCGGTGCTTGCGGCAATCGGCGCGGGGATTCCTATTCACGAGCCCAGGGGCCACATGGTTGTGGACATCGGCGGAGGGACGACGGATACAGCCGTGATTTCTTTGGGAGGAATCGTGAGTTCTATTTCTGTTAAAGTCGCGGGAAATAAAATTGATCAGGCCATTGCAGATTATATTAAAAAACAATTTAACTTAGCGATAGGCGACACGACTGCCGAACAGATTAAAATAAATATAGGCTCGGCGATTCCAATTGAAGAAGAGTTGGTGACAACCATCAAGGGGCGCGATTTTTTGACCGGGCTTCCCAGGTCCATAGACATACGCACCAACGAAGTGGTGAAAGCGATTGACGGCGAATTGCGCGATATTATAAAAGCCATCAAGCAGGTTTTGCATAACACTCCGCCGGAGCTGGCTTCCGATATTATAGAAAATGGAATCGTGATGACCGGAGGAGGTTCGCTTCTCCGCAATTTAAACGTTTTGGTCACGCGCTCCACGGGCGTGCCCGCGACCGTAGCCAAAGACGCGCTTTACTGCGTGGCCAAAGGCACGGGCATCGCGCTGGAACATTTGGACGCCTACAAAAAAAGCATCGTGGCTAAAAGATAAAGATAATATGCCAGAAAAACCGCCGGAAAATTCAAAATTATCACTTTTAAAACGTCAAATTAAATGCGGAATGTTGCCGCAGGCGTATTTATTTTACGGAAATGATGAAAAAGCAAAGGACGAGGCGGTTCATTTGCTTTCGATTCATTTTTTGGGGGAAAATTACGCGCATAGCCCAGATTTTTTTAAAATTGAAGAAGACCCCATTACTATAGAAGAGGTAAGGTTGCTTAAAATGAAAAGTTCGCAGAGTTCCGTCTCCGGCAAAAAAAACGTTTTTCTGATAAAAAATATTGAAAATTTGAGTCGCGAAGCGTCTCCCGCCATGCTCAAGCTCTTGGAGGAGCCTTCAATAAGCAGTATAATTATAGCGACCACCAAAAACAAATCTTTTTTGCTCGGCACGATAAAATCACGTTTTTCCAGTTTTAGATTTTGGACTCCGGAGCCGGAGTTGGAAAAATCAGGCGACGAGTTAGAAACAAAATTAATTAAGTCGCTCGCTAGGGCTGAAATTGCCGTAAGAAAGAATCCGAACTCGGGCAATATTTTAAAATTTGAAAAAACGCTCGGAATTTATAAAATTATAAACGACCCGACCATCAACAAAAGACTTTTGGGCGAATATTTAAATTTAATTTCATGATTGATTTTTCAAAAGAAGAAAAAGAATTTCAAAAAATAATTTTATGGTTCGCGGAAGAGCTTAAAAAAATCCGCACCGGTAGGGCTACATCTTCGGTTTTGGAGGGGGTCATGGTTGAATCCTACGGCGCCTTGTCGCCTTTGGCGCACGCGGCGGCCCTGTCTTCGCCGGATCCAAAAAGCGTGCTAATCCGCCCGTGGGACAAAAACTTGCTTCCGGCCATTGAACAGGCGCTTACGAGGGCTAATTTGGGGCTTTCTATAATTTCTGAAATGGACCAGGTTAGAGCGATTTTTCCGGCGCTTACCGAAGAGCGCAGGAAAGAATTTACGAAAATCGTTGGCCAAAAAGCCGAAGAGGCGCGAATATCGGTAAGGAAACGCCGGGACGAAATCTGGAAAACGATTCAGGAAGAAGAATGCGCCAAAATCATATCAGAAAATCAAAAGTTTTCCCAAAAAGAAAAAATGGAGAAAATTGCCGAAGAAACAAATAAAAAAATCGCGGAGCTCGCCGCAAAAAAAGAAAAAGAACTAATGGAATTATAAACTAGAACCATGCTTTTAACTCTTTTTATTTTCCTGATTATTCTTTTGGTTCTTGTGCTTTCCCACGAAGCGGGGCATTTTTTTACGGCGCGTTTTTTTGGCGTCAAAGTTGAAGAATTCGGCTTTGGGATTCCTCCGCGGATTTGGAGCTTGTGGCGCGACAAGCATGATACTCTTTATTCTTTAAATCTTCTGCCTTTCGGCGGATTCGTAAAAATATTTGGCGAAGAGGGCGAGGATGGCGATAGCTCTGGAAGTTTTGGGTCAAAATCCGCCTCAAAAAGAGCCGTGATACTGGCCAGCGGAGTATTAGCAAATATTATTTTGGCTTTTCTCGCCCTTACTTTGGTAAGCGGTTTGGGCGTGCCACAAGCCGTTTCCGAAGAAGAAAGCGGCAATTATCTCGACGCCAAAATAACCATTATGGATGTGGCGCCGGATTCGCCGGCGGCACGCGCCGGAATTATGCCTGGAGACCAGATTTTCGGCTTTCAAAAAATAGAAGACGTGCAGAATTTTATTAAACAAAATAAAGGCAAAAATATCTCACTTTCTCTAATTCGGGGAAAAAAGTCGCTTGAAGTGAGCGCGCTTTCCCGCCAAAATCCGCCGGAAGGGGAGGGGCCTTTGGGGGTTGCTCTCGGGCTAGTGCGCGTGAAAAAATCTCCGTGGTATCTTGCTCCAATAGACGGTGCACGATTTACTTGGGAAATTTTAAAAGGAACAGTTTTGGGATTATGGGATCTTATCCAAAGCCTTTTTAAAAAAGAGGCCTTGCCTGTTGAAGTTGCCGGTCCAGTGGGAATTTTCAACATAACTTCTTCGGCCATCAATCTGGGTTTTGGCACGCTTCTTATATTACTTGCGGTTTTGTCCATTAATCTTTCGTTAATTAATATTTTGCCGTTTCCGGGTTTGGACGGCGGAAGATTATTTTTTCTTTTGATTGAAACTTTGCGCGGCCGGCGGATTTCTCCAAAAACCAGCGCTCTGGCGCACAGCCTCGGCCTCGCGATTTTAATTATGCTGATGCTAGTGGTAACTTATCACGACATTGCTAGGACGTTCTGACTAAGCTAACATATTCCTATGCGACTTTCGGAATTATTCGCAAAAACAGAGAGGCGGCCTCCTAAAAACGAAGAGTCAAAAAACGCCAAACTTTTGGAGCAGGCAGGTTTTATTCAGAAGCTCTCCGCTGGAGTTTATACTTTTTTGCCGTTGGGCCTTCGGGTTTTAAATAAGATAGAAAATATTGTGCGGGGGGAAATGAATAAAGCCGGCGGGGTTGAAATTTTAATGCCGTCTCTGCATCCCAAAGAAAATTGGGAGATTACCGGCAGATGGCAGGCCTTTGACGCGCTTTTTAAAACCAAAAGTAATTTCGGCGGAGAATACGCACTAGGGCCCACGCACGAAGAGGTGCTTTATTCTTTACTTAAAAAACACATCAGCTCTTATCGCGACCTTCCCGTTTATATTTATCAAATCCAAACAAAATTCAGAGATGAAAAAAGGCCCAAGGCCGGGCTTTTGCGCGCGCGGGAATTTCGTATGAAAGACCTTTACAGTTTTCACGCGAACGATGAAGACCGTGATAAATATTACGAGGTGATGAAAAAATCTTATGTAGAAATTTTTAAAAAATTGGGTTTAGCGGCCATTCCCACCACTGCTTCCGGCGGAACTTTTTCGGAGCTTTCTCTGGAATTTCAAGTTGCCTCCGATGCCGGCGAAGACACTATTTATTTTTGCAAGAAATGTAATTTAGCAATTAATAAAGAGATTGTCGGTTTAAACTCGCCGAAATGCTCAAATTGCGCGGGGCCGACTAAAGAAATAAAAGCCATAGAAGCCGGAAATATTTTCCCGCTGAAAGAAAAATACGCCAATGATTTTAATCTGAATTTTAAAGGCGAAGCAGGAAAGGAAAAATTGGTTTCAGCCGGATGCTACGGCTTTGGAACGTCACGGGTGATGGGAATTATTGCCGAAGTTATGAGCGACGAAAAAGGGCTTATTTGGCCGAATGAGGTCGCGCCTTTCACTCTCCATTTAATAGCTGTAGGCGAGTCGCCTAAAGTAAAAAAAGCCGGCGAAAAACTTTACGCCGATCTTATTGCAAGAGGCGGGGAAGCATTGTACGATGATCGCGCGGAAAGAACCGCCGGAGAAAAATTTGCCGAAGCCGACCTTTTGGGAATTCCATTAAGAGCTGTTGTGAGCGAGAAAACTTTGGAAAAAGACAGCGTGGAACTGAAAGAAAGAAATTCCGAAACGATTCGGCTGGAAGTTATAAAAACATTTTTAGAAAAATATGATAAATAAACTTTTCGGCATGTTTTCAAAAGACCTGGGAATTGATTTGGGTACGGCCAATATTTTGGTTTACGTAAGGGGCGAGGGCATTTTAATCAACGAACCTTCGGTAGTGGCCATCAACCAAAAAACTGGGCAGGTGGTGGCCATCGGCCATGACGCCAAAAAAATGCTCGGCAGGACCCCCGGCCATATTACAGCTTTACGCCCCTTGGTTGACGGCGTTATCTCGGATTTTGAAGTTACGGCGGAAATGCTAAATTATTTCATAAAAAAGGTGCACAGCCCTTCGGCCCAGCTTTTCGCGCGCCCGCGCGTAGTGATTGGAATTCCTTCAAGTATCACGGAAGTTGAGCGCCGAGCGGTAAGGGACGCAGCTTCCAACGCCGGAGCCAGGGAAGTTTATCTGGTGGAGGAGCCGATGGCCGCGGCCATCGGCGTGAGGCTCCCGATTCAGGAAGCGGTGGGGAGCATGGTTATAGATGTGGGCGGCGGGACGACGGATATCGCCGTGATTTCTTTGGGCGGTATTGTGACTTCGCGGAATTTAAGAATAGCCGGAGACAGATTTAACGATGATATTGCAAACTACGCTCGGGATGAATTCAAACTTTTAATAGGAGAGCGTACGGCCGAAGACATAAAAATTTCAATCGGATCGGTTTGGAAAACCAACGATATTTTTGAAGGAACCTTGCGCGGGAGGGATTTGGTGACCGGACTGCCAAGGGAAGTTTTGGTAACAGATAGCGATGTGCGCGCGGCTTTGGCTAAATCCATCCGTCTGATCGTGGACGGAGTGAAGGGCACTATAGAAGACACTCCGCCTGAATTGGTTGCTGATATCATGCACCGCGGAATATTATTGGTGGGCGGAGGAAGTTTAATTCGTGGTCTAGACAAGCTTTTGGAGCGCGAAACAAAAATGCCGGTTTATTTGGCAGAAGACCCTTTGACAGCCGTGGTGCGCGGAACTGGAATAATTTTGGAAGATATAGACAGCCTCCGCGAAGTTTTTATTGAAGATGATTATGATATCCCTCCAAAATAAGATTTTTTGGGCGGCGCTTTTGGCGCTGATTTTTTTTAGCGGCAGTCGAGCTTTCGTAAAAAATTTAATTATCAAAGCATCGCTTTTTTTGGCTCCCGAAAGAGAATCTCGGCAAGCCGGCAATCAGGCTTTGGCGTTGCTTATTAAAATCCGGGATCTTGAAAAAGAAAATTTAAGATTACAAAAAGCGCTGGGCGTAAATGCCAAAACAAGGCTGATACCGGCTAACGCGGTTTTTGGAGGAGGTTATCTTTTTTCCGATATTCTTTTGATAAATCAGGGCTGGAACGCGGGAATAAAAATCGGCGATATGGTCACTTATCAAAATGAGGTTTTTCTCGGGCGGATTACGGAAGTTGGCGCGGATTGGAGCAAGATTGGTCTTTTGGGGCGTTTGGGAAATAAAATTATTCTGCGCCAAGATGCGCCTGAGAATATTCAATCCATTCCCATTGAAGCCATAGGCCTGGGCGGGGGAGAGTTTCAAATAGAGATGCCGGCGGAGACAAATTTAAAAATAGGAGATATTTTCCGTTCAGCCGAAAATCCCGAATATATCGCTGGCATGGTTGATAAGATTTCGTTCAAATCCGGAGACCAGTTTAAGGAAATCGGCTTAATTTCTCCGCTGTCGCCGGTTTTGCTTAATGAAGTAGATATAGTTTCAAAAAATGATTAAGCAATTTATTAAAGGTAGGGTGTATGTTTTTATTGACGCGGCGAATATATTTTATTCGCAACGAACTTTAAAATGGCGTATTTCATACGAAAAATTAAAAAAATATTTTGAGAAAGAATGTAGCCCAGGACAAATTTTTATTTATACAGCCAATGATTCGAAGAGGCCAAATCAAGAAAAGTTTATAAAAATGCTTGAAGGCGCTGGTTTTAAGGTGCGCACTAAACCTGTTAAACAAATTCGTTTATCTAGCGGTGTGTATCAGTGGAAAGGAGATTTTGATGTAGAATTGACTATGGATATGCTGGACTCGATGGATAAATATGACACAGCTATTTTAATGTCCGGCGACAGCGATTTTGCACCGGTTGTCGATAGAATTAAATCCCATGGGAAGCTAATAATAGTAATGTCTGTAAAAGGCCATATATCTAAAGAATTACTTGAAAGAGCAAAATATATAAATCTTAAGAAGCTAAGAAAAGAAATCGAGCTTATAAACAAAATCCCCCTCGCAAGCGAGGGAGAGGTTCGTCATGGCTAAGCTTAGCAAACCTAATATAAATGTCAATATCGCTGCCAATTAGTAGATGTGAATAACTAATATGCCCGAAAAACCACCAGAAAATAATACAGAAAATAATCCCGAGCCGAAATCTCCCGAATCCGAACTTTCTCAGGAAGTCTTGGAGAGGGTGATGGCTAAAGTGCAGGATATTGGATCGTATCCCACAGCATTTACTGCAATAGAAGATGACAAGACTCTGGACACTACAAAAAATGTTTTACAGTACGGACTTCTTGGGTCACAACGCCCTAGTCTTGATACTGGTGATCGCGGTGACAGATCTAAGGAGAAGTGGGCTTATTTGGCGCGAAAAACAAAAAAAAACATTGTTCATTTCAATATTGTTGGAAGAACTATACTTGGCGCCGGACAGGAGGAACGAAACCCAGTAATGCGCCATATAGGTAGAAGTTATTGGACAAGAATAGTGTCTGGTTCTGAAAAAGGATTTGTTATATTATTCAATTCAAAAGAATTTGCGGATGGTTGGGAAAATGATGGGGAAAAAGACGGCTTAAAACGGCGCACCTATTATCAAAGAGGAGGCTTTCATGAGTGGGAAACCCGAAGAGATCCTTCCGATGAATGGTATGGCGTCGGGCCAATTCCGGATAGTGGATTTGTGATGCGCGACAGAATTGCGCCTCGTTTTTTTAAAGGCATTATTCCAGTGGGGAAAACACTTAGTTTAGAAGAACTTGTATTGCTTATGTTTGAAATTAAGACATTTCTACCGATATTTGATTCAAATGGCAATTTGCTTTGGCCGCAAAAAATGAGCTACGAAGAAGTTAAAAAGTTTGTGGAGGAGAGGGATAAGAATAAAGAAAAAAAATGATTAAGCAGAAATTTTTAATAACCGGTTTTTTTTACGGCTTGATATTTGAAAGCCTCGGGGCGGATGTTCTGGGTTTTTATTTACTGCCGGCGATGGCGGTAACATTTTTATATGCCAAACTTCCTTTTACGCTTAGGGCAGTTAACGCGTTCTCGGCTTTTGTTTTTGGATTTTTTTTAATGATATTTTGGGCCTCCTTCAAAAACGGCTGGAAAGCGCCATCATTAAAATTTACTTGGCATATTTTCATCTATGTTTCTTTGCTTTTAATTTTGCTTTATACTTTCAGCCATGCGGAGAAAAAATAACAAAGAGATAGAAGTTGACGAGATATTCTTGGACCAAAAAAACACCCCGGGATTTCATCAGGAAAACATGGAGGGCATGCTGGAAAATCCCATAAAAAATAAGATTTTTTGGTTTTTGGGCGTTTTTTTGATCTCTATGCTTACTGTTTTTGGTTTACGCGTGGGATATCTTCAGTTAGCGCGCGGGGAAGAATTAAAAGAACGCTCCGAAAAAAATTATTTGAGGGTGGTAAGCTTGAGCGCCCAACGCGGAATTATTTACGACAAAGACGGCAATCCGCTGGCTTATAACGATACAACCGAAACGGAGAGCTTAAGAAAATATCCGCCAGCCGGATTTTTACACGTTTTGGGATTTTTAACGGCTCCGGAAAAAGAAGGCGACGCGCCCAAAGGAGCCAGCGGTTTGGAAGCTACCTATGACGAAATACTGCGCGGCACTCCGGATAAAAATATAGAAGAAGTGGATGCTAAAGGAAATGTTGTTGAGCTGGGTATTTTAGAAAAAGGTCAGGAGGGCAAAAATATTTTAACAGGAATTTCCAAGGGCCTTAATATAAAACTTGCCGAAGCCATAAACGGCACCAAAGAAGAAAGGGGATTTAAAGGAGGCGCGGGCGTTTTTATGGATATAAAAAGCGGAGAAATTCTGGCTTTGGCCAGCGCGCCGGAATTTGACCCTAATTTACTCTCCAAAAAAAACACTTCGGAAGAAATCAATAAATTGCTTTATGATGAAGGCAAGCCGTTTTTAAACAGAGCCGTCTCCGGCCTTTACGCGCCCGGGTCCATAGTGAAGCCGGCTCTAGCCATTGGCGCTCTTTTGGAAAATATTATTACGCCTGACAAAAAAATAATGAGCACCGGCTCAATCAGTCTGCCCAATCCCTACGACCCAGCGCGCCCTAACATATTTTTGGATTGGAAAGCGCACGGCCTGGTGGATATGAGGCAAGCCTTGGCGGTTTCCAGCGACGTTTATTTTTATGAAATCGGCGGAGGATATCAAGACCAAAAAGGTTTGGGGCCGTGGAATATAAAAAAATATTTTTCCATGTTCGGTTTTGAAGAAAAAAGCGGGATTGACCTTCCGGGAGAAAAGTCGGGCCATTTGCCTGACCCTTCGGAAAAACAAGGCGGGAGAGATTGGACAATAGGAAATACTTATCACATGGCTATCGGTCAGGGAGATGTCACGGTCACGCCGATCGGGATGATTTCTTACGTGTCCGCGATCGCTTCCGATGGAATTATACGATATCCCCACTTAGTCCGCGCTGTAGTTGATAAAAACAAAAAACCTTTGCAGATTTTTTCTTATCCTTCCAGGCGCGTTTTACCGATATCGCCGGATATTTTTAAAGTTATAAAAGAAGGCATGCGGGATTCCGCGAAATTCGGCACTGCCCAGGGGCTGTCCGGCCTGCCGATTGAGATTGCCGCCAAAACCGGAACGGCCGAAGTCGGCGGGACAAACACGGTGCATTCCTGGTCCATCGGTTTTTTCCCTTACGAAAACCCGCGCGTGGCTTTTGTTATTTTAATGGAGGGCGGCCCGAGACAAAACACCGTGGGCGCCACTTATGTTGCTACCCAGGTCATCCGCTGGATAACAGATACCGGGTTTCTTTCCAAACTGGATAATGATATACTGCCCAAATAGATAAATTAAATTATGGCAGAACTGGATTCAACATATTTTTCAAAAGAAGGCCTGGCCAAGCTTAAAAAAGAGCTGGAAAGCCTCAAAACCAAAAAACGCAAGGAAATCGCGGGTCGCTTGGAGTACGCCAAAAGCTTAGGTGATCTTTCGGAAAACTCCGAATATCAAGAGGCAAAAGAATCCCAAATAATGAACGAAGCCAAAATAGCGGAGCTGGAAGATATGCTCCGCCGGGCGGTTGTGGTGGAACATTCCGCGTCTCGCGGCCAAGTGGATATTGGCTCACAAGTCGCCGTGGAGGATATTTCTGGCAAAAGATTAAATTTTACGATTGTCGGCGCCAACGAGGCGTCTCCCGCGGAAAATAAAATTTCAAACGAATCTCCTTTGGGCAAAGCTCTTTTAAACCACAAAAAAGGCGAAACCGTTTCTGCCCACACGCCAAAGGGCGTACTGGAATATAAAATCGTTGATATAATATAAAGTATGGCTTCATCCGGAGAAGAAATTAGGAATTACCGCGTAAAAAAATTAGAGACCATACAAGGGGCTGGAATAGTTCCTTATCCCAGCAAAATTTCTTTTGCAATTTTGGCGGCGGAAGACATAAAAAAGAATTTTAAAAAATTAGTTTCCAATAAAAAAAATATTGGCGTTGCCGGAAGGATTTTGGCTAAACGCGAACATGGTGGCTCAACCTTTTTAGATTTATTTGATGGAACAGACAAGCTCCAAGTTTTTTTAAGTAAAGATAAGATTGGCACCGATTCTTATAATCTGTTTTCTGAAGCCGTGGATATCGGGGATTTTATCGCTGTTTATGGAAAACCATTTTTTACCAAACGTGCCGAACTGACGCTGGAAGTTTCGCGCTGGGAGATGCTGGCAAAATCGCTTTTGCCTTTGCCAGAAAAATGGCACGGCCTTCAGGATATAGAGGAGCGCTTCCGCAAGCGTTATCTGGATTTACTGATGAACAGCGGAGTTAAAGAGAGATTTTTATTCCGAAGCCGGCTTATTTATAAATTGCGCGCGCTTTTAAATAAAGAGGGATTTTTGGAAGTTGAAACTCCTGTGCTCCAGACCTCGGCGGGAGGCGCTTCGGCGCGGCCTTTCAAAACGCGCCACAACGCTTTGGATATCGACCTTTGGCTGAGAATAGCCACGGAAATCCATCTGAAATATTTGCTAATCGGCGGGTTCAATAAAGTTTATGAAATCGGCCGTATTTTCAGAAACGAAGGCATAGACGCAATTCATAATCCGGAATTTACAACCGCAGAACTTTATATCGCTTATTCCGACCATGAAAGTTTGATGAAATTTATTGAAAAATTGCTCGGAGACTTAGCCACTTTAATTGCCAAGAATAAAACTATAGCTTTCGGCGGGCAAAAAATTTCTTTTAAAACTCCGTTTAAAAAAATAACTTTTATTGAGGCATTGGAGCGGCACGCTTTAATTACCGACTATCCTAAAAAATCGCGGGGGGATTTGGTGACAATCGCAATGCGCTTCGGCGTTAATCCGGAGAGCCACGAATCCAAAGATAAAATCGCGGAAAAAATATTCGCTAAGGTTTGCCGGCCGAAATTTATCCAGCCGATTTTTGTTACAGATTATCCCGCGAGCATTTTGCCTTTAGCCAAGCGCTCGCCCAAAAATCCTGATACGGCTCTGTCTTTTCAGGTTGTCGCAGGAGGAATAGAAATAGTGAAGGCCTTTAATGAGTTAAACGACCCCATAGATCAACGGGAAAGGCTCAAAAAAGAAGCGGCGGCCGGCGCGGAAGGAGACGCCGAAGCCCAGCCCTTGGATGAGGAGTTTATTGAGGCCTTGGAATATGGCATGCCGCCGGCTGCCGGATTGGGGATAGGCCTGGACAGATTGGTCATGCTTTTCACCGATACTGACAATATCAAAGAAGTCATTCTTTTCCCCACAATGAAGCCGAAATAAATACGCTGTGAATAAGCTGTGAGTAAATAAGCTGATTTAGCTTTATTTTGTCCCGCTGAAAGCGGGACGTTTTTATTTGCATGAGCGCGAGCTGTGGATTACAATGTATATGAAGTGGGAAAATGTGGATAAACCTGTGGATAGTGTGGATAACTTTAAATATATGTTAATAGGCGAATATTTACATACCATAGACCAGAAAAATCGTGTTTCAGTACCTTCAAAATTTCGCAAAGACTTGGGGAAGATTGTTGTGCTTACCCGCGGATTGGATAAATGCCTTTTTCTTTACCCTTTGGCCCAGTGGAAAGAGCTCGCCGAAAAATTAGCCAAACTGCCTTGGGGCAAAGCCGAGCATCGCAGTTTTATCCGCGCGATGATTGCCGGAGCAACCGATATAGAAGTGGATTCGCTGGGGCGGATTCTTTTGCCGGATTATCTGAAAGTTTATTCAAAATTGTCGGACACGGCCATGATCGTCGGACTTTATAACCGCGTGGAAATTTGGAATCCGGAACTTTGGGCGCGTTATAGCGAAGCTACAAAAGATAATGTTGAAGTAATTGCCGAAAAATTAGGAGAGCTGGGACTTTACTGATGCAAGAGATTCACACGCCAGTTTTAGTAAAAGAATTGAGAGTACTTTTAAATCTTAAGTCGGGGGATAACGCGGTAGACGCCACTTTGGACGGAGGAGGGCACGCGCGGATGATGCTGGAGTTTATAAAACCGAACGGCAAAGTGCTGGGAATAGACCAGGATAAAAATATGGTTGAAAAAATGGCAGGAGAAAAAAATATCACTGCCGTCCTGGGCAATTTCAAGGATATTGATGAAATCATAAAAAAACGCGGGTTTAAAAAAATACGGGCCATACTTTTTGATCTGGGCATGTCGCGGTGGCACATAGAAGGAAGCGGCAGGGGATTTTCTTTCGGGAGACCGGAAGAGCCGATTTTGATGCAGATGGACGCGAGGTCTCAAAAAAATGCCGCGCTAATCTTAAACACTTGTCCGGAAAGCGAACTTGTGAGGATTTTTAAAGAATTCGGCGAGGTGCGCGCTCCATGGGAGCTCGCAAAAAAAATAATTTTGGCAAGAAAAGCAAAGCGTATTTATTCGGTGGGGGATTTGCTTTCCGCGTTAGGCATCAAAAATAAAAAAAGCCTTGCCAAAATTTTCCAAGCTTTGCGGATAGCGGTAAATAACGAGCTGGAAGCTTTAACGGAGGCCTTGCCCAAAGCGTTTGGCGCGCTGGACGTGGGAGGAAGGCTGGCGGTTATCTCTTATCATTCTCTGGAAGATAGAATCGTAAAAAATTTCTTTTCCACCAGAGGAAAAATTTTAACCAAAAAACCCCAAACCGCGTCCCAGGAAGAAATTACCAAAAACTCCAGTTCCAGGTCAGCCAAATTAAGAGTCTTAGAAAAAATTTAATATTATGAGCGTGCTCAATTTAACATTTTCATACGTCAGGCCCTATATCTACCAAGCCAGCGGAGCATTGGAAGATTTGAATTTCAGAAAGAAAAAAAATCTTTTGAAAAATTTGGCGATTATTTTTATTGTTTTGACCGCTTTTTACGTTTATCTTACGGGTACGATTGTTGCCAAAAATCTTCAACGGGAGAATTTGGTAAACTTGCTGAATAAAACCGAGTTTGAGAACGCCGAAGCCGAAAGCATATTTATTAATGAAGGCTACGGCAAAGGCATGGCATATTTCATAGCGCGTGGCTACGAAGAGCCAAAAAATATAAGAGTTATAAAAAAAGCAGGAAATGTCGCCGTCAAGAATGTGGAAAAGCAAAATTTTTACTAGCTCCGACAGGCTGAAACTTACGGTAATTTTTATTATTTTAATAGTCGCGGCCGTGGCCAGCCGCCTTTTTTTTATTCAGATTATCAGCCATCAGGCTTATCTGGATTTGGCCAAGAAACAGCAGGGATTCAGCAGGATTTTGGAGCCGAAACGCGGGGATATTTACTACAAAAATAAAAACGGCGAGCTCGCCAAAGCGGCCACTACGAAAGTAGGCTCTCTTTTATATTTAAATACCAAATTGTTAAAAGAATCGGAAAATACGTTTAATAAGTTAAACGCCGTAACGTCAATAGACCGCGATTTATTTAATAAGATTGTAAAAAAAATAAACGACCCTTATGAAATTCTTAAACACCGCATAAGTCGGGAGGAAGCCGATAAAATCGCCGTTTTGAATCTTCCCGGCGTCGGGTTAGATGAAGAAAGATGGCGGGATTATCCGGCAGGAGCTCTCGGTAGCCATATTTTAGGATTTATTTCGGCGTTGTCGGCAGATGAAAGCGCTACCGGAAAATACGGCGCGGAAAAATATTACGACGGTATTTTAAAAGGCGCGCCGGGAAAAATCTCCGGCGACAGCGATCCCAAAGGAATTTTGATCGCTTTGAGCGAAGCCTCGCAAGTGAATCCAACCGAAGGGCAAGATTTGGTTTTAACCATAGAACCGATTGTTCAGCGCGCCGCCGAAGAGGAGCTTAAAAAATTAAAAGAAAAATGGCGCGCCACAGCCGGAGGGATTTTAATTATTGACCCGAAAACCGGCGCTATAAAAGCTTTAGCCGGCTCTCCGGATTTTGACCCCAATAAATATCAAACTGAAAACAATCTCGGAGTTTTTTTGAATCCATATGTGGAAAAAATATTTGAAATGGGGTCGGTTTTTAAGCCGCTCACAATGTCCGCGGCCCTTGACCAGGGAGTCCTTACTCCCGATACCGCCTATGTGGATATGGGCCAGATTAAAATCGGTGACCGCATCATTAAAAATTTTGACGGCAAGGCGCACGGAACGCGCACCATGACTCAAGTTTTAGAGGAATCTTTAAACACCGGCGCGGTGTTTGCCATGCAAAGCGTAGGCGAAGAAAAATTGAAAGAATATTTTCATAAATTCGGCTTGGCTGATAAAACCGGCGTAGATTTGCCGGGGGAGCTTAGGGGCGATCTTAGCAATCTTGAATCGGGCCGGGAGGTGGAGTTTGCCACGGCGTCTTTCGGCCAAGGAGTGGCCGTGACGCCTCTGGGATTTGCCATGGCGCTTTCCGCGCTAGCCAACGGCGGACATTTAATGAAACCTTTTATAAAAGACGGCACCGCTCCGCAAATCGTCCGCGACGTAATTAAACCGCAAACTTCCGAAACCATTACAAAAATGCTTGTTGACGTAGTAGATATGTCTTTAGCTGGAGGAAAACTCAAAATGCCTCGCATGAGCATCGCGGCTAAAACCGGAACAGCGCAAGTTGCCAACATCGGCGGCAAAGGCTACTCCGACCAATTTCTGCATTCTTTTTTCGGATATTTTCCGGCGTACGACCCAAAATTTTTGATTCTAATATTTTTAGAAAAGCCCCAGGGCGTCAAGTATGCTTCGCAATCAATAACCGATACCTTCAAGGCCTTGGTTGAGTTTTTAATAAATTATTATACAATTCCACCTGACCGATGATAAAAAAAATTATAACAATGATTCTTGCTTGGGAAGCCAGAATCGCGCTGAAGCGCCATTCTCCGAAAGTCATAGGCATAACAGGATCCGTTGGCAAGTCGTCCGCCAAAGAAGCCGTGGCTGCGGTTTTGGAAAGTAGGTTTAATGTCAGAAAAAGCATCAAAAGCTACAATAGCGAGCTAGGCATGGCGCTGGCTATTTTAGGATTAAAGACAGCTTGGAATAACCCTTTAAGCTGGATTAAAAATATCATTTACGGATTTAAAGAAGCTTTTAATCTGCCTGCCGGCAAGGCGGGCAAAAACTTCCCAAAAATATTGATTCTGGAAATGGGCGTGGATAGGCCGCATGACTTTGATAAATTGCTTAAAATCGCGCGTCCGGACATCGGAATAGTTACGGCTATCGGAGAAGTTCCGGTACATGTTGAATTTTTCGCCGGGCCGGAAGAAATTGCCAGCGAAAAAGCCAAACTTATAAAAAACTCAAGTTGGGCTATTTTAAATTTTGATGATGAAACAGTTTGGAACATGAAGCCAAAGGCCGGAGCGGAGATAATTGGTTTCGGCTTCGGAAACGGCGCGGATATTCTGGCTTCCAATTATAAAATTTCCGATGACGGTATTTCTTTTAAAATGGATTATAAAGGTTCCTCGGTGCCGGTGCGCCTTAAAAATGTTTTTGGAAAACATTCTGTGTACGCCGCTTTGTCCGCCGCGGCGGTGGGAATAATTTTTGAGATGAACCTTATAGAAATTTCGGAAGCGCTTTCAAAATACCAGGCGCCTCCCGGCAGATTAAGACTGCTTCCGGGAATTAAAAAAAGTTTGATTCTTGACGATTCATATAACGCTTCGCCGTTGGCTACCAATGCCGCTCTGGACACTCTTCAAGAATTAGATGGAGGAAGAAAAATTGTGGCTTTCGGCGATATGCTGGAGATCGGTAAATTTACCATTTTGGCTCATCAAACGGTGGGGGAGAAAATCGCTAAAATCGCGGATTATTTTGTCGCAGTCGGCCCGCGCTCAAAATTCGCCGCCGAAGAAGCTATCGTTCAAGGCATGGATGAATCTAAAGTGATAAATTTTTCAACTTCCCAAGAGGCAGCTATTCATTTAAAATCAAAAATTCAAGAAGGCGATTTAATTTTAGTTAAAGGATCGCAATCCATGCGTATGGAAAAAATAGTCGAAGAAATTATTGCCGAACCGGAAAGGGCTGGGGAACTACTTGCCAGGCAGGACGAATACTGGAAGAATAAAAAATAAGCCTGCCTGCACAGACAAGCCCCTGTCGTCTAGCTTGGTCTAGGACGCATGGTTCTCATCCATGTAACCCGGGTTCAAATCCCGGCGGGGGCATAAAATCGGTTTTTTATAATAGTATTCTATCAATGTCCTGTTCAATTGTTAAAAAATTTTCTTCAGATTTTATAATATACCCTCGCACCCCTAAAGCTATACCCTCACTGATCTTTTCCGTATCATCTAAATTAGAAACAATTAAAATAGGAATTGGCAACTCACCCGTTTGATTACCCGTCTGTATTTTTTTTAAAAATTCAATCCCGTTCATTTTCGGCATTTTCAGATCGAGTATAATTAAATCCGGCTTTATTTCATTTGTTTTTAATAACCCCTCTTCGCCGTCATAAGCCGCAAAAATTTTGTATTTTTTGGACAATAAACCAATCAATAATCGTGAAAAATCTCGGTCATCATCTATGATAAGTATCTTTTTCATATTATTCAAAGGGTATCATAAAGTAAAAAATACTACCAACCTTCTCTTTTGAAATAGCGCCGACTGTTCCTTTATGCGCTTCTATTAGGGCTTTCGCAATAGAAAGCCCGAGTCCGGTTCCCTTTTTCCCATCCAAAGAAGCGGGGTAGAGTTGTTTGAATTTACCAAAAAGCTGGCTTATACTTTCAAGCGCTATGCCTATGCCGGTGTCATAAACGGCTATCGCAATCGCATTTGGGTAGTCTCGCGCCAAATCCGCGTTAATAGGAATTCCGGAGGAAACCCCGAGTGTTAAAAACTCATCGCTCAAAGAAAATCCTTTCTTATGCAAGAAAGCTATAATCTTAACCTCCCCTCCGCTTTTGGTGAATTTTAAAGCGTTGGAAATAAAATTATTTAAAACCTGCTGTATTGCCCGCGGATCAAGCCGCAACGCATCCGGCAGATCATTGCCGAATAGCGGATTCAATTTAATGCCTGCATCTTTGGCGGCTAACTCATAAAAGGAGATTCTGTTATTAATAATATCCTTAATATCCGCCGCTTCAAGCCTTATTTCGAATTTTCCGGCTTCAAGCTTCGCTAAATCCAAGATATCGTTGACTAAATCAAGCATGCGGGAAGCGTTTTGATAAACCATCTGCAAATATTCCTGCGTATTCGCGCTGTTAACATCCGTCTCTTTATTTCGCAAAAGCTCGCTAATTTTTTTAATTCCGTCTAGCGGAGAGCGAAGTTCATGCACTATCATTGAAGTAAAATCCTTTCTGATGCGTTCAAGTTCAATCTCGTGCGTAATATCATGAAAAATCACAACGCCGCCCAAGACCTCCCCGGCTTTAAGGGAATATTTGTTTAAAACTGGAAATGTGAAAATTTGGAAAAATTTATCATTGATTAAAATTTTATCCAAAATATAAGACTTGTTAAGTTTGACGCTTTCTTCCAGTTTTCCGCGAATATCAAATGTATTGCCGAGTTTGTCTATAAAATCAAAGATTGTGACTTCATTTTTCCCCTGCCAGCCGATTATATTTTTCGCGGATGGATTCACGACCATAACGCGATAGTCTAAATCGGTCATAACCACGCCGTCCGCCATACTTTCTACCATGGCATTTAATTTGCTTTGCTCTGTTTTTACAACCTCTTGCAGTTTGGTTACAGCTTTAGAAGCTTGGCTCGTAATTTTATATAAAATTGTCATTTCCTCTTCTTTATACAATCCAGCTTTCGTATCGGACACTGTTAAAACGCCGACAACTCTATCTCCTATAGCCAATGGAATGTTGAAAAACGAGCGCACGGGCTCCTCAACTTCATCAACAATAATAGCTCCGGATAAAATCTCATTGACCTGTTCTCGCTTGAATTCTTTTTCTAAAAGGGCGGATAGCGATTTCAACATCCTGTCGCGCACTTCATCTATGAATCCGCGGTGCACGGATTTTTCCAAATGAACCTTAAAAAGCACTTTTTCAGGCTCAATGAGCATATAGGAAACCGCGCTATATTCAATAAATTGGTGAAGCGACCCCGTGATTACATCAACAATTTGATGGACATCCAGAGAATATCCGACTCGATCACCTAATTCTTTTAAAATAGCTAATTCATACATTCTCTGGTGCATCTTACTTTCGCGATCTTCCAATTCCGCGCGGCGTACTTCAAACTGGGCGCGTACTTTGCGTTCACGCCTATACAAAAACAATCCAACCGCAAAAGCGGATGAAATTAACAAAAGAAACACAATAATACCTGCCGTTTCAGCAAACATATTATACCGATTTACTTATTAATTCAAAACTTTTGCGAGGAGCTCTTTGCGAGTCTTGTAGAAAGTAACTGCCATTAATGAAGCGAAAACTGTTTCCGCAACATCTCCAAATCCTCCGATGTGTAGGATTTTTAGGCCAGAAAGCGTTCCGTAGACCTCCAGTACTGCAAATGCAAGCGATGCCATTGCCAACATATTCCATGTTTTTTCAAGCGAACCTCCTTGCGACAAAGCTGCCAGCTTCACTGCAAAAAAAGCGCCGAAAAGCGCCAAGATTAAATTTAATCCTTCTAAGCCAATCTCCAAATTTTCCGGGATAAGCGAAAAATCGTATAAATAGCCGCTTTCTCCGGCCGCCAAAAGCATAATTGGCATAGCGAGCAAAAGCGCCCCAAAAATTATTTTATTTTTCATATTTTTGATTTTAAGATTAATTCTAAAACTAATTATTAACGCTGACTTTGATTTCAGGATATTTGCTCATAATGGTTCCTACTATATTTTTTACGATAAGACCAGATAAACTCACGTATTCATCAATGAGCTTCTTTAATACTTGCTGTGGATCGCCGTCTATCGCAGTAACGGCGCCGTCGTTTTCCACAGATATCTCTTTTATATTGCGCGCCTTTAAGACAGCGATATCCGGACCTAATATGACGATTTGCTTCTTTATTATTTCAGTTAAAAGTTCTTTGTATTGTTCTGATGTAGCCATAAACTTTAATTTATAATTTTATTTTTAATTTTCGACCTTATGCTATTATACCACGCTACGCATATATAGGCATTGTGAACAATTTTATACCGATAGTCGTATTTTGTAAATTCTTTGAGTTCTGCTATTATTTGATTTAAATGCTTGATATAAAATTCATCAGAGAAAATAAGGATCTAATCAAAGAAGCGGCTAGGAAGAAGCACGTGAAAGTTGATATTGACCGGATTTCGGCAATTGATGAAAAAAGGCGGGCGTTGATTCAAGAAGTAGACGCGCTAAGGCAGGAACATAAAAAATTTACCGGAGTTTCGGATGAAGCCAAAATCTCAAAAGATAAAATTTCCCATAAAGAATTTGAGCTGAAGGCGGTTGAGGATGAATTTAATGAATTGATGCTTCAAGTGCCAAACGTGCCAGACCCATCGGTGCCGGAAGGAGAATCTGACGCGGAAAATCAGGAAATTAGAAAGGTAAGAGAACCTAAAAAATTTTCCGGCCAAGATTATCTTTCCATTATGAAGCGGTTAGATATGGTGGATTTGGAGCGCGGAGTAAAAGTCTCTGGATTTCGCGGATATTTTTTAAAAAATGAAGGAGCGCTACTCTCTTTAGCTCTTTGGCACTTTGTGTTTGATTTTTTGGTAAAAAAAGGGTTTGCGCCTTTTTTGGCTCCGGTTTTAATAAGAAGAGAAAATATGGTCGGCACAGGCTGGTTCCCGCAAGTTGAAGAGGATATTTATAAAACGCAGGATGATCTTTATCTTTCCGGCACCGCCGAAGTGCCGATGATGGGCTACCACGCGGACGAAATTTTAAAAGAAGAAGACCTTCCAAAAAAATACGTGGCATTTTCCCCTTGTTATAGAAGAGAGGTCGGGTCTTACGGTAAAGATACGAAGGGTATTTTTCGGGTTCATGAATTTTATAAAATTGAGCAAGTGGTGCTTTGCAGGGCTGATCATCAGGAATCAGTAAAGTGGCATGAAGAACTTACAAAAAATTCGGAAGAAATTATGCAAGCGTTGGAAATTCCTTACCGCGTAGTGATAAATTGCGGAGGCGATTTGGGGTTGGGGCAGGTCAAAAAATACGATATTGAGGGCTGGATCCCATCGGAGGGTCGGTACCGCGAAACACATTCGGCGTCTTATTTTCATGATTTTCAAGCCAGGCGCCTTAATATAAAATATAAAGATAACGCCGGGAAAATTCATTTTATTCATTCCCTAAACAACACCGCCATCGCCACGCCCAGAATCTTGGAAGCTTTTTTGGAAAATAATCTGCGGGAAGACGGCTCCATAAAAATTCCGGAGGCTCTGCAAAAATATTATGGAGCTCGCGGATTATTATAAAAAAAGAAGAAGGCGGCAATTTATCGGCAAAGCTGTTATTTTTGGCTGGGGATTGTTATTGATTTTCTTTTTGGTTTGGGGATTTTTTTGGATACCGTATTTGCGAGTGGCGAATATTAAAGTAGAGGGCTATCAGGATGAAAATAGCGTAAAAATCGCTCTCGCGGATTATTTATCTTCACGCGGTAAATTTTTTCTGCCGCAAAATAATTTTTTTCTGCTAAACATTGGAGATGTCAAGCGAATTTTAAAAGAAAAAGGATTTGATCTGCAGGATGTAAGCAAGCAAATTCCCAACACACTTTTAATCCGTTTTATTTCAATGCCTTCGCTTTTTATTTTCTGCCAAGATAAAAGCTCCTGTTTTTACGTTAACAGCTCTGGCGTTTTGGGTGAGCGTGCTCCGCGTTTCAGCGAAAGCCCATTGCTAGAATTAGCAATCGCGGAGCAAATCTTCCCTAAAATAGGCGACCAAATTTTTTCGGAACAACAGGCCAGATTTTTGGGAGTGTTTCTTGATTCTCTAAAAAATTTAAATTTGGCGCTCTCAAAAATAGAAATCTCTGGAAACAAAGACATCAAAATATTTACAAAAGAAGGATGGCATATTTTAACTTCATCGGATCTTGACGCGGACCGCGTTTCCCAAGATCTGCAATTGCTCATCTCTCAAAAAATCGCCGACAATCGCTCGCGACTAGAATACATAGACATGCGTTTTCCGAATAAGGCATTTTATAAATTGAAAAATTAGAATTTATAAATAAAAATCGAGCTTCCGCCCCGAGCAATCGGGGTTTTATTTTTGAGCCAGGAATACGCATCTTCCGGTTTTATTTTTATGTCGCCGATTGGTTTGGCTTGGTTGCCGATTAATGAATTAAGCGATACGGCAAAATAAGAATCTTTTGGCGGTGGGCCAAATGACGACCACCAACCTTCGTATCCGTTTCCTAAATAATAATGTGGTGAACCTCCTCCAAAGTAATCTAAATATATTTTCTGAATATGATTTTTTTCTCTCCATTTGGCTAATCGCCTTAAATCCTGCCCCCAGTCGTAGTTTGAATCTGTCGCAATTTTATAACCATTTTGCAATCCTCTGCCCAATTCATTGTAGTAAGAAAGATAATATGGGAAAGTAAAAATAACTTCCGCAAGCATCCAAACCATTATGAGGGCCGTAAAAATATGCTGTTTAAAATTTACAATTCCCAGCGCAACAAGCAAATAAATAAACGGGAAAGTTGGCAAAACATGCCGGACGCCAATGTTTAATGGATTTAAAATAGAAGAAAGCCAGTAAAAGATTATAAAAACTATCGCGGCGATAACGTAAAAATTTTTCTGTTTCCAGATTTTCTCTTTGGTGCTCGTAAAAATAGCGATTAATGCTAAAAGATATAGTCCCAGTTGTTCTTTGACCAAAGTCAAGATTGGGAAATAAGACCACCAGCCTTTGGAGGAAACTTCGCCCATAAAATAAGCTGTGTTCCCACCGGCCGTCCGTCGGGCTACCATCAAAAATCCATAAAAATACTGTCCCAGCGGACGCGTCAGACTATGCTCTACCAGCCAAAAATCCAGTTTAGCTAGAGACGGATATTTATAGTCGGAAAGAATATAACGGACGTCTTTGATTTGCTGGTCCATCGGATAATTCCACACTTGCCAAATGTAAACAAAATAAATCACGGCAAATCCAACAAGGCCAATTAAAAAAATCTGGCCGATGAGCTCAGCAAATTCGTAAGTAATTTTGGAGTATTTAAACCAAATCCAAAGAAAACCTAAAATTAGATAAAGTGGAGCGAGCAAGAACAATGAAAATTTAAATAAATTAACCAGACCAAAAATAAGTCCGCAATAAATAAGAGATTTTTTATCACGCCGCTCCAAAAATTTTAAAAAGAAAATAATTCCCAAAAAAAATCCGAGCGCCGCGCCAATATCAGTCGTCACAAACCTTGAATGCGCCAAAAAAGTGGGGGAGGTGGCGTAGAAAAATAAAGTCAGAAGCGCGGCTTTATCGCCGAAATTTTTGCGCGCCCACCAAAAAATCAGCCAGCCGAAAAGAATCGCCAACAGCATAAATGGCAGCCGCGACCAAAAAAGAATCCGGTCTGCGTTGTTGCCGGCTTCATATAGAAGATAATTGCCGGTGGTCCATTGGCGGTCGTTGACGTTTTCCATCGTCCAAAATGGCTGTACCGTGATATTTCCTTTCAAGTTTAAAAATATAAGCGGCAACGCGGCCAGGTTTTTTAAAAGTGGGGGATGCTCTGGGTTTAATCTGCCATCTTTAAGCATAAGCGAAGTGTATCCAGCCGGAATATGCGCCACTTCGTCAAAAATCGCAGAATCGTTCCATGACGAACCGAGCATTAGTCCAAACATCACAACCAGCATCAAAACGGCCAAAGTATTCGCAAATTTATCCATAGTTTTAGTTTAATCCAAAAAACTTCAATATAAAAATTGGGTTTGACGTGTTAAATTACTTATGATATTTTAGCAACAGAGAAAGGAGGATAGTATATGTGGGAAGAAAAAACGCTATACGCGGTATTTTTCAACAGGCATCACAGGCGTTGCGGTTTTAGAACGGTGCTCGAGAGAGATTATTTTATGAAAGAGGGCATTGAGCAGGAAACAGAAAATAGAAAGGTTTCAAAATATCGCGTGTACAAAGAACATCTGCGCCAATACGTTCAGGAGAAAGGTTACGACGCGAAAGTTACCCGCGCGCTGTACCTAAACCAAGAGGCTACGTAAGCATATCGATTTTATCTTCTTAGAACCACGAATCCCGGGCTTATATCCAAACGGAGGCCTGGGATTTTTTTATTTTTTTAGAATTGATTAATAAAATCAGTTGTCTATACAACCTTTAACGATCGTGTAAAAGTGTATAGTATGCTAATATTAGAAATAGTATGAAAATATGAGTAAATTAAATCTTACTAAATTAGTGTTAAAAACCATCGACGATTTGGGTATTGCGACCTTAGATTCTTTCTTCCCTAAAAAGTATCCACAAGTGAGAGCGTGGAGGCAACTTTTAGGATTAGATTCGGATTATCAATTTAAGCGCCAAACTTTTTCAGTCATTTTAACTAGATTGCAAAAACAAGGCCTAGTAGAGAGAAAAAGTAATAAATGGGGGATAACGAATTTTGGCAAAAAATTTATCAAAAATATAAAAAAAATTAATGCGCCTACTCTCCCTAAAAAAGATGGGGTTTTAAGGCTTGTAATATTTGATGTTCCAGAGCGTGAGCGGAGAAAACGCGATTGGCTAAGATTAGAATTGATCGCCTGTGATTTTAAGCCGCTACAGAAAAGCGTGTGGATTGGAAATCGGCCGTTACCTCAAGATTTTTTAGAAAATTTAGCTGAATTAAATTTATTACCAAATATTCATATTTTCACAGTACAAAACAAGGGCACTATAAACATTAATTAAAACGCGTCTATACAAATTTATACGATCGTGTGTAAATGTATAGATAGTATATAGTTATAATTTATTATTTTAGCTCCTGTAGATTTTAATAATTTTTTAATACTACAAATCCAGGACTTATATCTAAGCGAAGATTCGGGATTTTTTGTTTTAAAGTTTTATAAATAGTCGGTTTGGCGTCAATTGGAACTATGATGCATTTTGGGTCGCATTCTTTAGAGCCGATTTGATTTGCGGTTAAATAATAAATATTTTTCTCCTTCTGTTTTTTCGCAAAAAAAGTGTCAGTAATAAAAATAATCGGCTGAAAAGACATCGGCGCCCCGCGCACATCAACTTTGTCCACGGAATCCGTGACAACATATTTTTTAATATCCTTCGGCTGGCCATTTAACCAATTTGCCCTTTCGGTAATATCGGTCTCAAAAGCTTCATAAACATTGAAATTGGGCGCCCAGCGGAAAAAATACTGATTAAAAATATAAATTGTGGCGACAATAAAAAAAAGAAAAATAAAAATTTTAAGGCTGGATCTGATTTTTCCCCAAAACCACTCTAGCCCCAGAGCGACAAAAATCATGACCGGAGGGATTAAAACAATCGCGCGGAGCGCGTGCGGAAGAGATTCGTTGGAAAGCGCGACTGGCAAAATCATAACGACAAACCATAATAAAAGAAAAGATTCCGGCCATTTTATTTTTTTTAAAGATAACCAAATTCCAATCAAAAATAAAATTCCTATCGGCCACCAGAGCTGTGGAGAACCGGCAAAATTGTGTCGCCAGTTAAAATCTCCAACAAAATTGAACATTCCCAGAGTTTTTACTAAATTTTCTGAAAATTGGCCAAGCCCCCACACCAATTTGATTGGTGTGGGGGCAAGCGGCTGGGGAATATTAAATATTGATATTGCTGAAGTGCGCCCTAAAAAATCAGCTGGATTTTGGGCGTAATACCAAAGCAAAGGAAGCGCAGCCAAAAACGCCATAAAAATAAAAAGACCGATTAGGCAGGGGGCGCAGTAGTTAGATGTCGGACGTCTAAGTTGCCAATTTTTATAAAACTTCCACAATGGCAGTAGCGCGATAATCGGCGTGACGCGGTAGGCGATATAACTATGCGCGCCCAAGCCAAGAAGCAATCCGGCTAAAATAAAAATGGATTCTCTTTTTTTTCTTATGCCTAAAAATAAAAAATAAAAACTCCAGATCAAGAAAAACGGCGCCATAATCGCGCGAAAACCCATCCGCGAAAAATTAATATGCCAAAAAGAAGTTGCCAGAAAAAAAGAAGCAAACAACGCAACGCGCCCTGAAAACAATTCTTTTGTTAAAAAATAAAGCCCCAGGACTGTAAGTAAGCCAAAAATCGCGCTGGGGAGTCTCAACGCCCAAGGCGTGTGCCCAAAGACCGCGACTGATAGAGACTGAATATTTATAAAAAGGCCTTCTCTCCCGAAATTTTCAGGATAAAAAATTTTCCATTTATTGCCTTCTAGGGCCTGAATAGTATTGGTTCCGTTCATGGCTTCGTCGGACCAAAGCCCCGGCGGAGTATTTTTCAGATCATAAAATCTTAAAAAACCGGCAATTAAAATAATCAAAATCAGCCAATAAACGGAGTTTTTCATGATTTAATTATAGCATGTTATCATAAACATATGGTTCAGGAAGCGGTTAATGAAGAAATAAAATGGCTGGAGGAGCGGCTGGAGGCTAAAAAGAAAGAGCTGGCCGTCGGTGGCGTTGAAGGGCCTGAAAAAGAAATGGTGCGCGAGGTCATAAAAGACGTTTCTTTGGAAAAAACGCCTCCGCCAACTGGTCCCCATGGCGCTGTCGTAGCTGTTTCGGATGACGCCGCCCAAAAGACGGCTTACGCTCTGAAAGAAAAAGAGCACCGGCAGATTATAGAAGGGCTGATAAGTTTGGCGTTCGCCCAGGGGCTGGCTATCGCCGTCAAAGCCGCCAATCATTTAAAAAATCCGCATCTCTTGGATGAATTTCACGACGCGCTGGCAGACAAATATTACGAAAAATTGCTTGCGGCCAGAAAACTTAAAGCATGAATTCTTTCACTTTTTTTTATATTATTTTGCCGATAGTTTTAGCTTTAGTCCTCTGGCTTTTGCTTTTTTTCTCTTACCAAAAAAATAAAAAATTGCGAGGCGTGAGTTCGGGGCTGGGGCTGGCGCTTTATTTAATCAGCGCGCCGGAGAATATCAAGGCCCAAGAAGGCGATGAAATCCAGGCGCTGAAAAATTTCATTACGCAGATGGAGCAATTTTTGAGCGGCCTGGCGACTTTTCAAAGAAAAGGGCTGGCGGAGAAATTATGGGGCAACCCTTCTTTCGCTTTGGAAATCGCATCGCATAATCGCGGGAGCGAAATTTTTTTCTATATTGCTTTTCCCAGAATATACGAAACACTTTTGGCAAATCAGTTGCACGGCGCCTTTCCGGACGCCAAAATGGAAAAAGTTCCTGATTATAATATTTTTAATGTTGAGGGAGCTACTGCTGGAGCTCTTGTGTTAAGCGCAGAATCCCAAATCCTGCCGATAAAAACATACGCTAAATTGGGGGTTGACCCATTGGGAGCAATTACCGCGGCGTTTTCTAAAATAAAAGAATATGGCGAGGGAGCGGCGCTTCAGATAACGCTAAGAGCTGGCGGCGAAAGCATAAAAAAACGTGCGCACATGGCGGCCCAAAAAATAAAAGAAGGGATTTCCCGCAAAGATGTTTTGGGCGGAAAAGGCCTGTGGGGCGCGTTTATAGATATACTTTCCGGAAAAATGGAGAAAGGAAAAGAATCCGCCGGCGGGCGGACTTCGGCTTACGACGAAGAATTGGCTAAGCTCTTTGAGGAGAAAGCCGGCAAGATAATTTTTGAATGCAATATCCGCATTCTGGCTTCGGCCGCCAAAAGCCGAGAGGCCGACGGGCTTTTAAAAAACATTGGCGCGAGCTTTCTACAATTTAACAATCCGGAAGGCAGCGGTTTTAAAATAAAGGAGCTTTCAGGAAAAGCTTTGAGAAAATTAGTTGAAAATTTTTCTTTTAGGTTGTTTGACGAAAAAAATATTGTAAATTTGAATGTTGAAGAAATCGCGAGCATTTATCATTTGCCTTTTTCAACAAAATCGGCTCCAATGGTGCGCACCCTAAAAGCGCGCGAGGCGGCTCCGCCGGTTAATCTTCCAAAAGACGGCCTTTCAATCGGCGTGAGCAAATACCGCGACGAAGAGCGCGAGGTGCGGATTAAAAAAGACGACAGACGCAGGCATTTTTATTCAATCGGCCAGACTGGCACTGGTAAATCCACGTTAATGCAAAAAATGATTATTCAAGATATTCAAAACGGGGAGGGAGTTTGCGTCATTGATCCGCACGGGGATTTGATTGATAAAATTTTAGGGCATGTACCGAAGGAGCGCGCGAATGATGTTATTGTTTTTGATCCGGGAGACATACAGCATCCGATGGGCCTCAATATGCTTGAATATGATCCAAAATATCCAGAACAAAAAAGCCTGATAGTCAACGAACTTTTTGAGATTTTCAACAAGCTTTTTAATATGTCTGTCGCCGGAGGCCCGATGTTTGAGCAATATTTCAGAAATTCCACATCGCTCGTTATGGAAGACCCGGAAAGCGGGAACACGCTTTTGGAAATTTCAAGAGTTTTGTCGGATAAAACGTTTAGGGATTATAAGATTTCAAAATCAAAAAATATCGTTGTCAACGCGTTTTGGCAGCAGATCGCGGAAAAAGCAAGCGGCGAATCGGCTCTCGCCAGCATGGTGCCTTACGTCGTATCAAAAATAGACACGTTTTTGTCAAATGAAATTTTGCGGCCGATTATCGCTCAGGAAAAATCAGCTTTTAATATTCGCGACGTTATGGACCAAAGAAAAATTTTGTTTTTGAATCTTTCCAAGGGAAAATTGGGAGAGCTCAATTCAAGCCTTTTGGGGCTCATTATGGTGGGGAAAATTTTGATGGCGTCGCTTTCGCGCGTTGACACGCCGGAGGACGAACGAAAAGACTTTTATCTTTATATTGATGAATTCCAAAATGTTACGACGAAATCAATCGCTACAATTCTTTCCGAAGCAAGAAAATATAAATTGAATATGACAATTACACACCAATTTATCGGACAGTTGGAAGAAGACATAAAAAAAGCGGTTTTTGGAAACGTCGGCACGATGTGTTCATTCCGCATCGGTTCGGACGACGGAGAATATATGGAAAAACAATTCGCGCCCGTGTTTGCGGCGAACGACTTGCTCAATATTGATAATCTGAACGCTTATGTTAAGCTTTTAATTGACGGCCAAACCTCAAAGCCGTTTAATATGTTTATTCCTTTTCCTCCAAAGGGTTCGGCCGAAATCGCGCAATATCTTAAAGACCTCTCCCGCCAAAAATACTCCCGCCCGAGAGAGGAGGTGGAAGAAGAAATCAGGCGTAGGCATCAGGCTTTATGATTATTAAAAAGGATTATTTAATCGGGGCGGTTGCGGGGTTTTTTACGGGAGCGCTCGCGCTGGTTATTTTAAGTTTTTTGAAAATTTCTTTCCCTTATCAGTATATTATCGCTTTGGTTTTTATTCCGATTCTTTGGGCGGCGGGGGTCTGGTTTGGCGATTTTCTTGGGGCGCGCGCCAAGCCGTTTTTCTCGCAATTCGGGCGCTACGCGGCCGCCGGATTTCTCTCTACCGCGATTGATTTTTCGGTCTTAAATTTTACAAGCTATATCACGGGCGTAACGGCCGGCGTCATAGTCGGCTGGGTTAACGCGCCGGGGTTTTTAATCGCGGTTATAAACGGCTATTTATGGAATAAGCTTTGGGTTTTCGCGCCCCAAACCAGGTTTAGGTCACTTACTGACCCAAACCTGGTTTGGGTCAAAACCGGGCTTTTTGCGGATTTCCCGAAATTTCTCGCCGTTGGCATCGGCGGGCTTATCATCAACAGTGTTCTTATTATAGCGCTTACAACCTACGCGCCCGTTTCAATAATTTCCGCTGTAGGGCCGTCAAAATGGCTGAATGTTGCAAAATTTATCGCCAATATCGCGGTGATTATCTGGAATTTTCTTGGTTTTAAATTTTTTGTATTTTCCGCCAAAGGTGGATCCGCCTCTGGCGGAAAAAAATAATATGTCACAAGTTTTTTACAGGAAATATCGTCCGCAGAGTTTTGAAGATGTGGCGGGGCAGGAAAACACCGTCAAAATTTTAAAAAACGCTGTTGCAAAAAAGCGGATTGCTCACGCCTATCTTTTTTCCGGCCCCCGAGGCACCGGAAAAACCACTGTGGCCAGAATTTTAGCCCGTGAAGCAGGCTCGGCTGAAGAAGATATTATTGAAATTGACGCCGCCTCTTCGCGCGGAATAGACGAAGCAAGGGCTTTACGGGAGGCCGTGCGCATGGTTCCGTTCCGCTCTCAATATAAAACTTATATCATTGACGAAGTGCATATGCTGACCAAGGAATCTTTCAACGCGCTTTTAAAAACTTTGGAGGAGCCGCCGGAGCACGCCATTTTTATTTTGGCCACCACCGAGCTCGCCAAAGTTCCGGATACGATTGTCTCTCGCACCCAGCATTTTCAATTTAATAAAATCGCGATTCCGGATATAGTCGGAGAGCTTAAAAAAATATCTTCGGAAGAAAAACTCGTAGCAGAAGACGACGCTTTAAAACTTATCGCTTTTTTCGCGGACGGCTCCTTGCGGGACGCCGAAAATATTTTATTCCAAATAGCGAGCGGGGGAGAAAAAAATATCAAAGAGAAGGATGCGCGGATGCTTTTGGGGGCGCCGGAGGAGGAAAGCGTGGAAAAAATAATAAAAGCCGCTTTTGGGAAAAATGTTGAAGAAGTTTTGAAACTTTTGGATAAAGTTTTGGAGGAGGGGATTGATCCGGCGCTTTTGGGCAAGTTGCTTTTGCGGAGTTTGCGGGCAATTTATTTTTTGGCGCTTGACCCTAAAACGGAGCGTTTTTTGGAACGCGAATTTTCTTCCGATGAGATTGAGTCATTTAAATCAATGGTTCCGGCGGATGCGGGATGCGCCGAACAAGCCCTTCGTCAAATAATGGAATCATTAGACATCCACACCGACGACTATTCCGCTTCTTTGCCTCTGGAACTCGCGTTAATTAAAATCGCGACGTATAAATAACTAGTAACTAACAAAACGGCCGATAGATGCTTTTCCGCGGAGATCAGTGATAAAAGTGTTGGCTTCAGCGCTGAATTTTTGCTGGCGGAGCTGATTTTGGACATTTTTCCTAAAATCGGCTTCCTGGCCCTTCGGCGGGGTGAGTTTGTTATCTGTAATAAATTTATCTATATCCGCATCAGCAACTTGAACTTTATCCGAAAGTATTTTTTCCAGCTCTTTCTGAGTTGTTACCTGTTTGATTAAATCGTCTTTCGTCATATTTCTCATAGAAAGCGCTTGATCCAATGTTTGACCTTGGGTTTTTACCTGCCCCTCTATATCTTTTAAAACAGCGTCTATTTCTTCTTGTGGAACGAAAATACCCTTTCTTTTAGCTTCGCCGTTAATAAGCTTCTCTGTAATAAGATTATCAAGAACTGCCTTTCCGGATTGTTTTTCAAGCATACTGATAACTGACAACCTGCTGATAGGCGAACCATTCACCGTTGCTGCGATAAAGAGTCCCTTATACATATATCCGAGCACGGCTATAATTACTGCCGCCAAGACAAGAAAAGACCTAAAATTAATAATCTTTTTGCTAAAAACAGACTTTATATAGTTGTTCATAGGTATTAGTATACTATATATAAAAAAATGAAGAGTGTGCATAGCGTGATGCAAAACTATTGAACCATGACGCGGTCTAGATATTTTTAGAAACATATGTTAAACTTATATTAGAAAAATTGAGATTGAAACCCAAAAAGAGGAGGTGAGTTTAATGCGCGATTATAAAGATGCGGAAAATGCATTCATTTTTCTGGCTTGCAATGGACTGCGATTAAGGCTGCTTAATTTTCAATATGAAGCATACCGTTGCGATCAAAAATTTTCCGACCAGAAATGGATTACTGAAAATTTCGGCAAAGATTCACGGATTTTTACGCTCATGTGCCAATTTAAATGGTTTGAGCTTTTCTCAAATGAAGAGTGGCTAGATCTCCTCAAAATTGCTGAAAAATTTAATGAACTTTTAGATAGGAGTCTCGCCAAGCATATTGAAATCATCGCAAAATATTTTCCAACCGAAGTGCTGGAAGTTCCGGGCTTTCGTCCGCCAATAGGATTTATGCATTAATTAGCGCGCCTATTTTTCGCGAATCGCGGAGGACGGGCTTTTTTATTTTATCAATTATATGAATCTGGGATTTATTTTTGAGCTTTTATTATGTTGAGTATTTTTTCTACTTTTTTAATGCTTTCCGAATCGTATATTGAAATCGCTAGGGCTTGCGGATTTATTTTTTTGAGCGCCGATAATTTTTCTTTCACTTCCTTTTCGCCCCACAAATCGTTTTTTGTAAGAAACAGATATTCCTGTTTTTCCAAAAGTTCTTTTTTGTAGGCGCCCAGTTCTTTGCGTATTATTTCGTAATCTTTTTTAGGATTCGCGGACTCCGCCGAAATAAAATGAAAAAGTATCCGGGTGCGCTCAATATGGCGCAAAAATTGTATGCCCAGCCCTTTCCCGTCAGAAGACCCTTCAATTAGTCCGGGAATATCCGCCAAAATAAGCTCATAGTAGGCGCCGAGAGAAGGTTCCAGAGTCGTGAAGGGATAATTAGCGACCTTGCTCCGCGCTTTGGTGAGAACATTCAACAAGCTTGATTTGCCGGCGTTAGGCAGGCCCACAAATCCGACATCGGCAATAAGCTTAAGTTCCAGCCGGAGTTCAAAACTTTCGCCAAGGATGCCCGGCTGAAATTCTTTTGGCGAAGTATTAACGGAAGAACGAAAATGAAAATTGCCTCTGCCGCCCAGCCCGCCTTTCGCGAGCAAGATTCGCGCGCCGATCTTTTCTATTTCAATATCCTTGCCGGTCGCGAGATTATGAATAATTGTTCCCATGGGAAGTTTTAATATCAAATCTTTTCCGGCGTTGCCGTCGCGAAATTGCCCGCGGCCGTCTATGCCGTCCTCTGCCGCGGATTCTTTTTTGAAACGGAACTGGCCCAAAGCGCCGAGGTCCGATACTCCCACCGCGTAAACATTTCCTCCATCGCCGCCTCTTCCTCCGACTGGCCCCAGGCTATTTACATTTTTATTAAAAGCCACAGAGCCCTTGCCGCCTTTGCCGGCGGAAATTTTTATTGTAATTTCGTCAATCAGCATAGATACGCCCATCCTAGCTTAAAAACGGATAAGGTGGTAGAATAGAAACCTATGAAACTGTCGGAAACAATGAAACTGGAGCTGGACAGGAGATTTCAAAAAGTGCTGGCAACTCCGGCGAGCTTTGATTTTCTCGTGGCTATTCATGATTTTGTCCAATATATTGAACTTAGCTCTCTTTCAAAACGGCTTCCCATACAATACGCGCATTTGAAACAAATTTATCAGGGAGTGAAAGATTCTGGCGCTAAATCAAAAGGCGACTTGGGGCACGCGAGATATATGGTCATCCATGATTTGAACCGGATACAGAATAACGAATTTTCTCAAAATAATTTATTTTGGCGAAAGCAGGAATTCTTCCGGAAACTGGCGATTGAAATCCACGAAAAACTAAATCCGAGTTTTTAATAACTGTGTATCCTGAATAAAATCCGAACTTTTTACCAAAACAATCCGAGCGAGGACTAATCTGCGCGCCTCGTCCGCTCCCTGCGGTCGCGGGAGCAAAAACCAAAAATTTTCCTTACCTTTCTTCTTTTTCTCGGCGGGGGGTGTGGGGGGAGCCGACAAAAAATGGAAAGGAAATTTTTGGTTTTGCTTCGCTGTTTCAGACTACTAAAAGAGCAATCTTATTTCAATATTTTTGTTTGCTCTTTTCTCCGTCCTCACGGCGAGACGAGGCGCTTCCTCTCCGCGTTTGGTGGTAGCTTGAAACTCTGTGCCTTCGACAACGGACAGTGATAACTCATAAAGCGGATTGTGCTAAGCACAAACAAATCTATATGTGCTTGCCCCGCCCGCCCTGTGCGCGCACAACCCCCCGCCGTTTTTAGGAAATATTATAAAACGGCGGGGATTGCTCCCTTAAAAGATAAAGCTTATTAAAATTCCGTACACCGCGAACTGAATTGCTAGATAAACAGTCTCCATCCAAAAAAATTCAAAATGTCGGACTGCAGAACTTTTTCCCATCGTGGCTAAAACATGTGCGCTCCAGAGAAATAGACCCATCACGAGTGCATAGCTAATACCTGCGAGCATTGAAGCGTGATTGACCGTAAGAACAGAATAGCCATACGAAAGCACTATGCCTTGCACAACCATAGAACTAAGACCGAGTATCGGCTTCACATCCTCTCCGAAATACTTCCACGCCATATACTTCGTTCTAAATATCTTCATGTGCCACAAAACAGCCAAAGGAAATGTGACGACGATATATGCAATTGTTCCAAGTAAAATTTGCATATGTTTTAGGCAGCTTCAAATCTTGCCTTATTTTCAACCATCCACTTCTGCTGTTCTGCCTTCTTCTCCTCGTCGGAGAGTCCAGCCTTGCCCTTCATCACGTCGGCGTGTGCCTGCATATAGTGTGGCATAAGTGCCTTCATCCATACTTCAAATGTTTCGCCTTCCGCCGTTACTTCGCACAAATCGCATTTTAGAGTTTTCATAGTGTTTTTAGTTAGTTGTGAGTTAATGTTTTCGACCTTTTCATTTTAGCACAAATTTAATACTTTCACCCACAAGTTTTTTCAACTGATGTTCATTTCCGAGTATTTGTTTTGAAAGCACCGCGTACTCTTTTTTGACATGACCTTTTGAAAAATACTTGAGGTGTCTTGCTTCTTTCTTTTGGAAAAGATCATCAAGCACATCTGGTGGAAGTCTAAGCGCAACACCAAACTTTCCGCATGAGATGAATATTTTTCCGCTCACATATCCACCAACTGCCCCAAAAACATTTTTGAATTCTAACCTGTGTGTTGTGGGAAGTTTTGGACGAGCTTGTTTAAGTAGCGTTGTTACTTTGTTGAGATATTTATTTTCCATGAATTGCCAACTTTTTTACAGCATGTATCTCAATCTGCTTTTCGGGGTTTGTAATTTCTGCAAGAAACTCAAAATCTGTTTTTGAGAAAAGACTTGTTGGAACTGCAAGCAATCTTTTTTTTGCAACCTTTATCGCTGGCTCCGACTTATCAATTCCAATCCAATTACGATTTAATTCTTGTGCCGCGACAAGTGTAGTCCCTGAACCGCAAAAACAATCAAGAACCAAGTCACCCTCGTTTGAGGAAGCTCCAACTATAAACTTTAGCAAATCAAGATTTTTTTCCGTAGGATAAGCAGGATATTGAGGGTCTTTGAATTCCCAAATATCCTGCATTTTTTTCCCATCTCTTTCGTCAACAAAAATCTTTTTTCGCGGCACACCATTTGACGACCATTCAATAAGCCCTTGTTTATCCCATTCTTCAAGAACGACTGGGTCGCTTCGCCAGTGTCTTCCCTTTGGTGGCATCACCCCACGCCATTCTTTGCCAGTATTGCCGTTTGCAGTCTCGCCGGGGGCATGGAGAGGAATGGTAGTATACTTTCTACTGTCTTTATCGGTTTTCTTGAATAAACGCTCTATATCGTCATCAGAATAAGGAGATTTTGGATCATTCCATGTAGGATTTTCTGCTTTGGAATAAAAAAGGATTAAATCTTTAGTATTTCCGTATGCTTTTCGTTGGAAATTTTTAGGATTGCACTTAACTCGCGTAATATCATTTCTAAAATTTTTTATTCCAAAAACTTCGTCCATTATAAGTTTTACATAATGTCCGATTTTGTAATCAATATGCAAATAAATTGAACCGCGATCTGACATCAATTCTCGTAGCAAAATCAATCTCTCGCGCAAAAACTCCAAAAATTCTGCTCCTATTAAAGTATCGCTGTACGCAATTGCGTCCCCATTACTACTACTGATTGTGTTTGCGCGATCCTCACTAATTTTGAAATGTCCGTTAGTCGCAAATGGGGGGTCAATATAAATTAAATCAACCTTGCCTGAATAATCATCAAGTAAAGTTTTGAGGGTAGAAAGATTATCGGCATATATAAGCTTATTTTTTGCTCCTTTGCCCGATACAGTTTTTAGCTCTGCTCTCGAAGTTTTTTCGAGAATATCTTTCTCAGGTTTTTTATTGTCATAAGTGATAAACATAACATCTATATTTGATAGAGAAATTCGCGCAAAACAAGAGCACTCATAATGTTTTCTTTTTTGAGCTTGCCTGTAATGTCCTTATACATTTTATTTTTACCCTCAATATAAAGAACGCCATCAAGAATTGCGACAGTTATTGCTTTTACACCTTTTGCTTTTACTGTCGCAATAGCATCGTTGAATTGCGCGTTTTGATGTCCGCCAAAATCAGTTAGAAATTTTGCCTCACCGATAACATATTTTCCGTTGAAGCGACCAATAAAATCTAAACCTTTATTATGTTTATAGTTCAGATGTTCGCGGGCAAAAGCCATCATTTCGGCATCGCTGGCATCCAAGATAGCGTTTCCTTTCACTTTCAAAAATTCATCGAGTTTTACCGGTTGAATTCCTAACGCTTTCTTATTAAGCCAGCGTTTGAAAAGCGGACCAATTTGACGATTTGTTTCCTTTGGTTCAGAACAACGAGCAAAAATCTTATCAAGCCCCATTTCATACAAGCGTCCAGAAAGTCGGGCAGAAGTTGCAGGATTTCGTTCTAACGCAGTTTTGTCTCGTTTTAGGTAAGCAACATAGGAATTTTTAATCGGAAACAAATCTAGTTTCAAAAGATTTTTCATAAGCGTAACATTGTCCCGCTTTTCAAATGCCTTTTCTACGCCTTTCCAAAGTTCGCCGTTAGGTTCGCGTATTCCGTCCGGAATTGTTGGATATACTTGAAATAGATCGTCTAAGTAGCTCCGCTGACTTGCGTATTCAATGCTTAATTTTGTCCAAGGGTTTATGTTCTTTTTCATAGCTTTATTTTAACAATTCATCGCTCGAAACACCAAGTGCTTTGGCAATATTGGTAATGGTTGAAAGTGTCGGATTTGTCTTTCCATTTTCAATATTGCTTATAAAACTTCGGCTAACGCCGAGTGTTCGGACAATATCGCCTTGTGTAATGCCTTTTTCTGTTCGGATGCGTTTTAGGTTTCTACCTAATTTCGCGGACTCGCTTTTCATATCCACAGTATAACATTAACATTTACATTATACACCAATATTATAGTATAATGTAATATGGTAGCGGCGAAGCAAAACCAAAAATTTCCTTTCCATTTTTTGTCGGCTCCCCCCACACCCCCCGCCGAGGAAAAGAAGAAAG
>Ga0155506_117_pt1 | contig 21206 bp, 21 predicted proteins | sample RifCSPhighO2_12_FD_107163 | JGI IMG/M metagenome (GOLD analysis project Ga0155506, IMG submission 107163) | Candidatus Giovannonibacteria bacterium RIFCSPHIGHO2_12_FULL_44_22
ACATGCCCGCCTCCGCCCCGATCGGCGAAAAGCTTACTGGAAGGGTTTTTATCTTTAAAATCCCCGGACCGTGGTCTTCTTAGAAAAATATGCTGAAGATTTTAAAGTTTTTTCTGAATATCGTTATTTACGCGGCTATCGTCGGGGTCATCGTTTGGGGACTTCCGAAATATCTGACAAAAAAACTCGGAACGGATTATCCGATAGCGGCGATTACCTCGGGCTCGATGTGGCCGGCCCTGCATATTGGGGATTTGGTTTTAATCCAGGCGGTTTCGAAAGAGGATCTGGAGGTTGGGGATATAATCGTCTGGCAGAACGACAAGGGATTTACGATCCACAGGATAGCGAAATTAAACGAGAATACTTTGGTAACGAAGGGAGACGGAAACTTTACGGAAGACGCGCCGGTGAAATATTCGGACGTAATCGGGAGGACGGTTTACCGCGACGGAAATCCCGTCAGGATTCCATACATGGGTTATATATCGGTTTGGTCAGCGAAGATAAAGGCAAATTAATTTAAATGATTATACAAGACATAATTCGAAGGCCTGGCGCAGTCGCGATTCCCGTGAGAAAGGCGCAGGCCAAGGGCAAGAAAAAACGGGACTTCAAGGCGCGCCCGATTTTTGGAATTGTCTTGTCCGCCCTTCTTTTGGCGCTTACTTCGCTCCCGCTCATTTTTGCGTTCGAAGCGCACGTAATAAATGTTACGGCGACGATTGATAATTGCGACGAACGCGAAGTACGCTCGCATGGATTTTGGAAAACGCACGACGAACTTTGGATACTTCCGCAAACCGTCGGGCCTGATTACATTGATACGGCCGCGTCTAGCACGGAAATTTTAAACTATGGCGGCCCTGATATGGCTAAGAAATTAGCGCGAGAACTTTTAGCGCTGAAATTTAATATCGCGCATTTCGACATCGGGGGCGCCTTTGTTCCCGGGGAAGATATTCGCATAGACGATTTGGCTTGGGAGGCGGACCAGATGCTCGTGCAGAGCGCGCTTAACCCGGGCTCGGTTACGAACCAGGAGCTCGAGGATATGAAAGACCGCGTGGAGGGCGTAAATACCGCAGGGGAAGTTTCTACGTGCAAGGAGCCCCCGCCGCCGGATTGTGAAGACGAAGATGATGAGCACGACGAGCATGACTTTCCAGACTTCCCGAATTTTCCAGGCGGCCACTATTCAAACGATTATAAGTTAAAAGTTACCCGCACGGAGGCGGGCGGAAGTGTCATGGTCATGACTCCGGTGAAGATAACTACTGGAGGCGATCATAATAATAATGATGACGAATGCGAGTGCAAAAATAATAATGATGCCAATTCGCTTGGAGGAGGCCATCACAATGACGATGATTGCGACGAGGAAGAAACTCCGCCGCCTCCACCACCGCCGCCGGACGAATGCGACGAGCATGATTTCAATTCTTTCGGAGGAAGCCACAACGATGACGAGTGCGATGAGTGCGATGACGAACATGATTTTGACTCGTTCGGCGGAGGTCATCACGATGACGAGTGCGACGAAGAAGAGGATTATAACCACAATTCGATAGAATCAACATCCGAAGCGACTCCGGAACCGATTGCCTCGTCCACGGATATTGCGGATACAGTAGAGATAGTGGAAGAAGTCCTCGAGACAATTCCAGAGATAGAGATGCCTAATATTCCGGAAATTGAAATGCCAAAAATGCCCGAAATTCCTGACGCACCCGAGATAAATCTCCCGGAGCCGGAACTTGAAACGGAATCTATCCCGGAAACTATTTCGGAAATTCCAGTCGAAGCGGAAGCCCCTCCACCCGAAAACTAATCTCCCAAAGCCATCAGGGCCTAACTTTTAACCCCAACACTATTTGGAGGGTGGTTGGTGGACGGGGGTTTATTGATATTCTCTAACATTTCTGGTACAATTTTTAGATGTTTAAGTGGTTTTTTGCACGCCCTTATATCTACTCTGTAATAGCTATCGCGGTAATCGCTGGTGGCAGTTTTTACTTTTTCGGAAATTCCGGCGACGCGGAGCTTGAAACGGTAACGGTCTCCCGTGGGGAAATCCGCGAGGAAGTTACGCTTTCTGGAAAAGTTAAGCCCGCGGAGTCGGTTGAACTTGGGTTTGAAAAAGGCGGGAGGATTAGTAAGGTCGGCGCGGCTATTGGCTCGCGAGTTGCCGAGGGACAAATTTTAGCCGAGGTTTACAGTGGCGATTTAGCGTCGCAACTTGTCGAAGCACAGGCAAATTTAAAATCGGAACGCGCGGAATTGGACGACCTTAAAAAAGGTGCCCGTGAAGAAGATATAGATATCGCCAAAGAAAAAGTTAACGACGCCAAACAAAATCTTTTTGATAAAATAGAGGACGCGTACACCAAAGCGGATGACGCGATACATAATAAAGTAGACCAATTTTTCTCAAACCCAGGAAGTACGAACCCGCAACTGGAATTTAGGGTTTCTTCCCAGCTCGAAGCAGACCTGGAAACCTCGCGTGTCCTTTTAGTGGCGAGGTTTAAGGCCTGGCAGGATTTGCTTATTAAAATGAAGGCGGATGATAATCTTTATCCTTTTGCCGCGGAGACAGCCGAGCATCTTCGTAACATAAAAAGTTTCCTCGATACCGTTGCGGTTGCCATAAACGGACTTGGGACGGATTCCGGGCTAACGGAAGCAACCATTACGACTTACCGCGGAGACGTTTCAACCGCGCGAACGAATGTTAATACGGCGATAAATAATGTCTCGGGCGCTGTCTCCGCTCTAAAAATCGCGGAATCGGAACTTGCCAAGGAACTTGCCGGAAGCACGGAAGAAGAAATCATCGTACAAGAATCGAGCGTAGAGAAAGCGCAGGCGAGCGTAAATAATATCTTGGCGCAGATTTCAAAAACACGCATCACCTCGCCGATACGAGGGGTTGTAACGAAACAGGATGCCAAAATCGGGCAGATCGTCGCCGCTTCCACGCCGGTTGTTTCTATAATTTCTGACGCGCAATTTGAAATTGAAGGAAACCTTCCGGAGGTGGATGTTTCGAAAGTTAAAATCGGGGACGAAGCCCGGGTTACACTCGACGCGTACGGCGATTCCGTTTTTGAAGCAAGAGTCATTTCAGTTGACCCAGCGGAAACTGTCATTGAAGGAGTCTCGACATATAAAGTAAATTTGGCATTTTTGGAGGAGGATGAGAGGATCAAGTCCGGGCTCTCCGCGAATATTGATATCGTAACCGAACGAAAGGCGGACGCTTTGTTCGTGCCGGAGAGGGCAATCATAACGCGCGACGGGAAAAAATTTATACGCATACAAAATCCTGATGGGCGGGCGGACGAAATCGAAGTTACATTGGGCCTGCGCGGTTATGACGGGCGCGTGGAGGTTTTGTCCGGCCTCGCTGAGGGGGTGCGCGTAATCATTTCTCCTGATATAATGTAAGTAGGGGAAAATACTCTATTTGTAATGGGAATTTTCAATTCTAATACTAAACTTAAAATTCTTTTTGTCACGTCCGAAGAAGCTCCTTTTGCAAAAGCTGGGGGCCTGGGGGAGGTGATGTTTTCGTTGCCAAGGGCCTTAAACGAACTTGGGCACGATGCGCGCGTCATGGCTCCGAGATATGCGGGAATAGAAGTCCGCTCGCACGGTGCATTCAATATGGTCCTGGAAAATTTGGCCGTGCCGACCGCTCCCGAAAACAAAGGCAAGGAACTTTTTTGCAATGTCTGGAAATATGACCAGACAAGCGACCCGAAAAGCCCAGTCACGTCATATTTTTTAGAAAACCAGGAATATTACGAGCTCCGTTCGAATATTTACGGGTATGTCGACGACCACTTGCGTTTTGCTCTCCTTTCGCGCGGTTGCCTGGAATTTTTAAATGACTCAAGGGACTGGCTTCCGGACATCATTGTCGCTGCGGACTGGATGACGGGATTCCTGCCAAATTTTTTAAAAACTGATTACAAGGACTACGTGCGCTTGCGTCCCATCGCAACAGTTTTTTCGATACATAACCTTGCCATGCAGGGGATCAAGCACAAATATATCGCGGAGATGGACAGGGATGACGGGTACGGGCCGGTGCCAGATTTTTTCAGCCCGAGGATGCAGAAAATAAATGCGCTCCGCCGCGGCATCCGATATGCCGATGTCGTCAACACCGTTTCCCCAACTTACGCGAGCGAAATCATGGCCGAGGAATTCGGCGAGGGCCTCGACGCGCTTTTGCGCGAAAGGCGCTCGCGGGTTTTTGGGATCCTAAACGGGATAGATTACGAAACCAATGACCCTGCGTCAGACCCGTTTGTCGAAAAGAAATTCACTGCGCGCTCCCTGGCTAAGCGCCTGGAAAATAAATTAGCCCTGCAGAAAAGGTTTGGACTTCCCGAGGACAAGAATATTTTTGTCGCAGGGGTTGTCTCGCGTCTCACCAAGCAAAAGGGCTTTGACCTCTTTAGCGGCGTCATTGACCAGTTCCTGAAAATTTCCAATGGGCAATTAATTGTTTTAGGTAGCGGGGACGGGAATTTTATGGATTACTTCCAGGCCCTCGAAAAAAAATTTCCCGACCAGGTGCGTGCGCACCTGCAATTCGACGAGACCCTTCCTCACCTCGTATACGCCGGATCGGACGTAATTTTGATACCTTCGTACTACGAACCTTCCGGCTTGACGCAGATGGAAGCGATGCGATTCGGGGCAGTGCCGGTCGCGCGGAAAGTCGGCGGGCTTGCGGACAGCATCACGGATTTTTCTCCGGAAACTGGCATTGGCGATGGCTTCCTTTTTGGAGAATACGACCCGAACGCTTTTTTGGTCTCCTTGACCCGCGCGTTCACGAATTGGCGCCACAAGGAATCTTGGAAAAAACTGCAGAAGCAGGCGATGGGAAAAGATTTCTCGTGGATAACTTCTGCCAGGGAGTATGAAAAGATTTTCGTCCGGGCGTCAGAGATACGGAAGGAAGAGAACAAAAAAGAGGCCACGGGGTAGACTTTTGCGCAAAAAACTGCTAAGATTGTCCCAATCATGACAATAAATTTCCGCATGTTGAGGGCGCCGGATCCGAGGGATATTCCTTTGGTATTTTTTATGTTTGAAGGGGAAAGCCCCAAGTCCTCTAAACTTTTTAATTTTTTGGCCGATGGAGAGAAGGATTATTTAAAAAAAATCCCTGGCGCTACCCGAGTTTCAGAAAAAGAGGTAAAAGTTTTCCTGCTTCCTAACGCTGAAAGGAAAATTATTTTAGTTGGGCTGGGAAAATCAAAAGAGTTTATTCACCAAAAAGGATCGCTCGCGATGCGCATGGCTGTACAGACCGCAAGAAAGGAAAAGATAAAGAAATTCGCCTTCTGGGTTGGGCGCGTAGGAACTCCGAAGGAAACGGTTAAATTCTTCGAGGGGGTTGCGACAAATGCCATTATGGCGGATTTTGAATTTGTTAAGTATAAAACTCCGCCCAAAGACGGTTTTTCTTTCGTAGAAGAAGTGCAAGGAATTTCGAAAAGCAAGGATAAAAATATATCTGAAGGTTTTAAACGCGGAATGGCTATTGGAGAGGAGGTAAATGCCTGTCGGTCACTCGCCAATACTCCGGGAGGAGATATGACCCCAAAGATTTTAGCCCAGCACGCGGAAGATGATTCTAAGGGCACAAAGATAAAAGTGAAAATTTTGAAGGAAGATAAAATTAAAGAACTTGGAATGGGTGGAATTTTAGGCGTCTCTAAGGGTTCAGCCGAACGCCCGCGGTTCATCATTATGGAATATTGGGGCGGGAAGAAATCAGAGAAGCCGATTGTCCTTGTCGGAAAAGGCGTTACATTTGATACTGGCGGCCTTAATTTGAAACCAGAGCAGGCGATTTACGAAATGCATATGGATATGTCCGGAGGCTCCGCGGTAATCCACTCGATGCGCGCGGCCGCGAGATTGGGGATTAAGAAAAATATAATAGCCTTAGTACCAGCGGTTGAAAATATGCCGTCTGGCTCGAGTTATCACCCAGGGGATGTTTTGAAAACTATGTCCGGAAAGACTATTGAGGTTTTAAATACTGACGCCGAAGGAAGGATAATTTTAGCGGATGCGCTTTCGTACGCAAAAAAATATGATCCGCGGCTCGTGGTAGATGTAGCTACCCTTACGGGTGCCGCTATGGTTGCTCTAGGTCAGCGTTACTCGGGGTTGTTTACCCCAAGCCAGAAGCTCGAAGCAGTTTTTAGGAAGCTTGGAGAAGAAACTGGAGATAAAGTTTGGCCTCTTCCGCTTTCTGCTGATTTTGAAGAAGATATTAAGGGAACTTTCGGAGACTGGGCGAATATCAGCAAGACTCGGTACGGCGGTGCGACTACGGCTGCCGCGTTTCTATGGCAATGGGCCAAAGATTATCCGTGGGTGCATTTGGACATCGCCCCACGAATGACTACAATAGAAGGCGACTATTTAGCGAAGGGCGCGGCTGGGGCTCCGGTGCGCCTACTCGTTCGCCTCCTCGAAGAATTCTAATTTTTAAAAAATTACTTCTTCCAAAAGTGAAAGGCTAAGTGGACTATGGTTAGGATGATGCCGAAGATTAAAGCGGACCAAAAACCCGCGATTTCAAAACCGGGGACGATGGCCGAGGCGAGCATTAGAAGAAGCGCGTTTAGGGCGAGCGCGAAGATCCCAAGCGTCAATATAGTTATGGGCAGGGTCAGTAAGAAAAGGATGGGCTTTACGACTGTATTTATGACGCCTATCGCGAGCGCGGCCACGAACGCGGCGAAATATCCGTCGACGTGAACCCCGGGCAGGATGTACGCCACCGCCAGGACCACGAGCGTATTAATAATCCATCTCGTTAAAATTTCCATAGAAGTATTTTAACATAAAAATAGCCAGGGCTCGATCTTGCGATCTCGCCCTGGCTATCTCGTTTAGCTTTTTCCTCAGGGTTTCCCGAGGTCAAAGCTGTAGTTGTACGCTCCAGCGCTGTTGTAGCTGCTCTGGTAAGCTGACAGGAAACTTTGTTGGAATTGCGACTGCGAGGCCAGTGCACTCGAGGCTGCATACGAGGAAGCGAAGCCGCTTCCTCCGAAGGCAGGGCCTCCAATAGAATCGTTGGAGATTCCAATACTTGTCCGATCGGGCCGACGAACTGCCTGACCAATGGCACCGTGGGCTGCTTGCCCGAACATGCTGGTGATGTCGCTGACGATGCCACGGCCTTCTGCGAAGGCGATTTTCTCCACACCTTACATGTTTCGCCAGTGGTCTTTTTCACGGGGCAGTTGAATAAAGCGAGGAACCCCTGTTGCTCTCCGTCTTGAGTATTCGTTTTCGCTGCCGCGATTTGCCAGTTCCCGCCGTCGCCGAGGTTCAGGGGATGAACATTGGACTGAATCGTGACAGCGCACCCAGCCATCATAAATACTGTGACCAAAATTCCCAAAAAACTCCTTACCATATGAGCGCACCTCCCTTTAAAAGATTTGCTAAATACTAGCATAAAGAGATCTCACGTCAAGCCATGTCAAGTTTAAACATAATAATTTAAAATTTATATATGTATATTTCACAACCGGTAGCACCAAACGGCAAAGCAGTAGTTTTGATTCATGAATTTTGGGGCGTGAATGACCAAATGAAACGCGTCGCCGATCGCGTCGCGGAAACTGGATATCTGGCGTTAGCCGCGGATTTGTACGGCGGCAAGGTCGCCCAAACTCGCGAGGAAGCTTCCGAGATGCGCAATAAATTAGATGTGGAAAAAGCAGTTAGCGAGATTAAAAAATCCCTCGCTTTTATATTAGAAAATTACCAAATAAATAATGAGAAGGTTGCCGTTTGGGGTTTTTGCATGGGCGGGATGGTCTCGTTTGAGTCTGCGGTGCGGGATATCGGCGCGGGCGCGTATGTAATTTATTACGGCAAGGTTAGCGACGACAAGGAAATCCTGAAAAATATCCAGAAGCCTATTTTGGGAATTTTCGGCGGGCTCGATAAAAACATCACGCGAGATTTAGTTTCCAGGTTCAAGAATGCTCTCGAAGATTTAGGAAAACCAAGCGAAATCGAAATCTACGACGACGCCGACCACGCTTTTTTCAACGAAGAAAGGGAAGCCCACAATCCGAAAGCGGCTGCCGACGCCTGGGACAGAACAATAAAATTTCTAGACAAAAATCTTTGAATTCAGGATTCCTTAACCATAAGAAGCGCATCGATGCCAGAATTCGGGCTATTCTTGCCGCAAAGAAAAAGATTTTTTTAGGTTTGGGGTTCTGGGGTGCCGATTCGCGCAAAAAGCTTGAATCATTTCTTTTCCGGGGAAAAACGCTTCGCGGTTCTTTGGTCGCCCTGTCTTATGTATTGTTCAGGAAGAAACTGGCCCACGATGCGTTGGATGTCGGCGCCTCGCTGGAATTAATTCATTCTGCGCTCCTGATCCAAGACGACATAATGGATGAGGACGAGATGCGGCGAGGGATGAAAACTATCCATAGGCAATACGAAATTTTAGGGAAAAAGAAAGGCATTAAAAATTCTTATCATTTCGGCGAAGGGGCGGGGATCTGTTTATCGGACGTGGCTTTTTTTATCGCTTTTGAAACGTTAGGAGAGCTCAATTTATCTAAAAAAGTACGCCGAGATCTTTGGGAACTTTTCTCGAAGGAGCTTATGACGACCGCTATTGGGCAAATCGAAGATGTTGCTTTGGCGGGGAAGGCAAAAAATCTTGAGCTCTATCGCGCCAAAACGGCTCGCTATACTTTCGTTCTGCCGTTGCTCGCGGGAGCTATTCTTGCTGGAAAAAACAAAAAGAGCCTTCGGGAATTTGAAAAGCTTGCCGAAATTTTAGGGATAATTTTTCAGCTAAAGGATGACGAGTTAGATGACGGAGGCAAGGTGAATAATTCTGGAATAGCGGATCTTACAGAAAGGGCTAGAAAATTAATTAGAACTTTGCCAGCGCAAAATCAAAAAGACTTTTTTGCGTCTTTATTGAAATATAATCTCGAACGCAAAAGTTAAAATTAGGAGCCGAAGCGGCGATCTCTATCTTGATAGTCTTCTACGGCCTTCTTAAAGTCTTCTGTCGTAAAATCCGGGTAATAGGTATTGGTGAAGTGCAGCTGCGAATAGGCGGTTTGCCACATCAGGAGCCCTCCGGACCAGTGCGGGGCGTTGTCGACTCCGGTCCTTATGACGAGATCTACCGGCGGAAGGCTCTGCGTCCAAAGATTTTCTTTTATCAGCTCGCTCGTCACTGGCTGCGGTTGGGAATTTACGGTAAGTGCCTGCGCGACAATTTTTTCTACCGCCTGTACCATTTCAACTTGCCCGTCGTAACCCATCAGGAAAGATAAATGGAAGCGGTCGTACGATGCAGTTTTTTTCTCCGCTTCCCGGACCGCGTTTACGACACTTGCCGGAAAGACTTCTTCCAGGAAACCGAAAGCGCGCACGTTAACTTCGTTTTTGTGCACGTCAGGATGGTCGGCCAGGCGCTTAAAATATTCCGCAAAAACTCGGCATAAAAAAGTAACCTCAATTTTGGGACGTTTTTTGAGGTTATCCAGAGAAGCGATCCATATAGTGAAATATGGTATCTCTAACTTTTTTGCCTCTTCGATAATTTTTATTGTATTTTCGGCACCAACCTTATGCCCATTCCATGGTTCGAGCCCCTTCTCCTTTGCCCATCTGCGATTTCCGTCCGGGATAATCGCTACGTGATTTAATTTCATTCAATTTGAAACATTTAGCATAAGAACGCTATTGTAGTATATATAACTATGCAAAATAGTAAAGAGGAAATCCATCACAGGATGCGCGTCTTCGGAAGGGTCCAACGCGTGATGTTTCGCGATTCAATCAGGCGCCGGGCCCAGTCTCTCGGGCTCGCGGGGTACGTGAAAAATCTTTCGGACGGTTCCGTTGAAATAATTACGAAAGGGGAACAGGAAAAAGTTAAGGAACTTTTTGAGTGGGCCAAGCGAGGGCCGCTTTTTGCGCGCGTTGATAAATTCGAGATTGACACGGTCTCTGTACCAAAAAATTTCCAGGATTTTACAATCGAATACTAAGCCTTTGAAACGCGTTCGGTGTATTGGCCGGATTCTGTGTTGATGCGTATCACGTCGCCAGCTTCGATAAAAAGCGGCGCGTTTATCGCGAGGCCGTTTTCGAGGACAACACTTTTGTTCCCGCCGGTTGCGGTGTCGCCCTTGAAGCCCGGAGGCGCTTCTTTCACGACGTAATCAACTTTTACGGGGAGAGTTATATTTATTATTTTTTCGTTAAATTTATACGCGGTAACTTCGAGGTTTGGTTTCAAAAATTTTGCGGCCTCGCCCAGGAGTTCTTCCGAAAGGCTAAACCTGCCTTTTGCATCGCCCGGCTTTTGGAAAAAATATTCCCCGCGGTGGCCGTAAATGAATTTAATCATCTCCCGCTCGATGTCCGCTTCTTTTACCGCGTCGGAGGGTTGGAAGGTGTGCGCGATAACTTTGCCGGAAATTAAATTCCGGATTTTGGTCTGCACGGAGGGCTTTCGCTGCTGCATACGGATAAACTGATAGTCCATGACTTCGTAAGGCTCGCCGTCGAGGATGAATTGCGTCCCCGGCGTTAAATCTGTGTAGGATAACATTCCAAAAGATTATCAAAATTTACATTTCCAAGCAAGGGTGGTAGAGTGCGATTAGAGCTCAGCGTGACCCTGTTCCTTAAGGTAAGGGATGTAGCCTCGCGATCCGCTCTTGCTGACAAGCGGGATCTGCGGGAACATCGAATGACATTCCCGCTGATAAAAAAAGGGAGAGGGCCTTTTAAACTACGCCTCCCTCCACCCTTTTCGAATGGCCCGGGCTGCTGCCGACCACACAGCACCCGGGCCTCTTTTTTTTATTGCCTCTTTTAGTATTGACATTTGATAAGATTTAATATATAGTTAGGGCAATTTAATAATTCTGTTCTTAAGGCGCATTTCAAACTAAAGGAGGATAGCTCGATGGCAGCAAAAACCCCTTTCGACGCGAAGGTGTTTTTTAACGGAGATGTTCTTCCGGTTTTGGATGGCGACGGCTTTGTAGGTCGTCTCCCGCCAGGGAAAGCAAAAATAGTCGTTACGGTTGACCCGGAAGCTGAGGTCTACGGGTTTTCGATCTCGGGCCGGAAAACGATTGTCCCCAAAAGCGGCAAATCGTACAAGGCGATGGTAGATGTGAGAGTCGGGCCCGGGTTCAACTATCCGTTTTTCCCGAACAACTTCTGCTTGCTCCAGTTTGGGCAAGCGGATGTGAAGGTCTGGGAGGTTTCCTTAATTGGTTGCAAGGGCAACTTTTTCTTCAGGGTTCAGCTTCTCCACGAGGCGGACCTGTATTCCGAGGGCGGCAAGCTACGGAGCCCGTATCTGGCCGGAGAACACAAATGGCCGGAGCTCGTGACTTTTTGCCAGAAGCTCTTGGATGAGAAGGTTGCGAGCTTGCCTGACATCTCAACGTACAAACCGTCGAACGGAAGGGTGAACCTTCCGCCGAATCAAGGCCTCGTGATCCACGTCAGGTATGCGCGTTCCTTTGCGGTTCTGGCTACCGCAAGTAACGGCAACGTTCTGGTGTTACCCGAGGACATGCCGACCAACGGGAATAGTTTTCCCAAATTGCACGTCGGCGACACGGTTGAGTTCAGGAGGCTCATGAAGCTGGAGCCCCGCTTCAATAAATTCGGGAAAAGGCGGGATGTGAATTTCCAGCATAGCGCTCTCGGCGTTAGTGTCGTGAGCTAAGACTCAGAAAATAAATTAAGGAGGTGAGTTAAATAAACCCCAGCGGATTCGTTCCCTGGGGTTTAAAAATTCTTAAAAAGTGCTAAAATCTTTCTATATTATGTCCGAATATAAACCCACAATAGGGCTTGAGGTGCACGCGGAATTGAAGACTCTGACGAAGATGTTCTGCTCCTGCAAGAACGATCCCGACGAGCGGCGCCCGAACACAAATGTCTGTCCGGTTTGCCTTGCGCATCCGGGAGCTTTGCCCGTAGCCAATGGTGACGCCGTGCGTAGGATTTTGAAATTAGGTACAGCTTTGGGTGCCAAGCTCGCGGACGAATCACGCTTCGACCGTAAAAATTATTTTTATCCGGACCTTCCGAAAGGTTATCAAATTTCGCAATATCAGCATCCGTTGGTGGAGGCGGGGGTTTTAGAATTACCTGCCCGTTCAGGCGGGCCTTCAGGAAAAAAAGTCCGCATCACTCGTGTGCATTTAGAGGAAGACGCGGCGCGCTCCCAGCACGAAAAAGGCGCAACGCTCGTCGATTACAACCGTTCAGGCGTGCCCTTGATGGAACTTGTGACGGAGCCGGACATGAATTCTTCTTCGGAGGCAAAAGAATTCGCGGAGGAATTGCAGCTAATTTTAAAATATTTGGGAATTTCTGACGCGGATATGGAAAAAGGGCAGATGCGCGTGGAGGCGAATATTTCCATTTCTAAAGTAGACGGAAAGCTTGGCACGAAAGTTGAAGTAAAAAATATCAACTCTTTTAAGGCCGTTGAGCGCGCGATTGAATATGAATTGAAACGGCAGGAAGAAGTTTTGGAGGGAGGTGAAAAGGTGAAGCAGGAGACGCGCGGGTGGGACGATACGCACCAGAAAACGGTTTCCCAGCGCTCCAAAGAGAACGCGCACGATTACCGCTATTTTCCTGAACCGGATTTGCCGCCGATGAAATTATCGGAGGTTAAGGAATTTTCTCCTGAAGCGCTCCGGTCCGAATTGCCGGAACTCCCAAACCAAAAACGGACCCGGTTCCGCAAAGAGTACGGGATAGACGGGGACAAGCTCGAAATTTTTGTACACGATAAAAAACTGTCGGAATTTTTCGAACAGGCGGTTTCAGAAGCGGATAAATGGACGGGGGAGACCGACCCGAAAAAAGTTATCGAACTTACGGCAAATTATTTAACCTCGGATTTAGTTGGCATCCTGAAGGAAGTCGGGCTTTCGATGGAAGAAATAAAAGTTACGCCGGAAAATTTCGGGGAGCTTATAAAAATGATTGTAAACAAAGAAGTCTCTTCGCGCGGGGCGAAAGATATCTTGAAAATGATGGTTGATCCGGTTACCGGCGCGGGAGATGATCCGCACGAAATTGCCCAACGCGAGGGATTTTTGCAGACCTCGGACGCGGGCGAGCTTGAGAATATCGTGAAAGCGGTCATGACGGCGTACGACGCAGCCGTCCAGGATTATCGCGGGGGCAAGGAAGCCTCGCTACAGTTCCTAATTGGACAAGCCATGCGCGAAGCCAAAGCCCAAAAAATCGGCGCAAACCCCGATACGCTTAAAGAGATTTTCTTGAAGAATCTTTAACCCATTTGATTCGCTTATCGCGTTTCCACCAGAGCATCTGGCGGCGGGTGTAGTTTATCGTTTCTTTATTGATCGCCTCGGTCATTTCTTTTTTTGATATTTTTTTCTCAAGATAGAGCGCGGGGTATTTATATTCAAAGCCGAGCTCGTTGAATCGTTTTTGTGTAAGTCCGGATTTTCGCAATTTCCCAACTTCGCGGATCAAGCCTTTTTTAACCATCTCGCGCGTCCTTTTCTCGATGCGTTTTTTTAATTCTTCCGGAGTTCGCTTCATCCCGAAAAACTTCGCGTCATATATTTTACGTGCTCTTAGCCTGGGAACTTTTCCCAAGGCCTCAATTATTTCTAGCGCGCGGATAACGCGTCTTTTGTTTTTCCGGTCAACGGTTTTCCCTCGCGCCTTGTCTTTTTTATCGAGAATTTTTAATAGGGATTCGAGGGACTTTTTTTCACGTATTTTTCGGAGTTTTTGGTTGGGCGGAACTTCCGGAAGGACTATCCCATCCACGACGGCTCGGATATAAAAACCCGTACCGCCGACGAGAATTGGGATTTTGCCATTCTGGTATATTTTTGCGATCGCTTCCTCGGCACATTTCTTCCACTCGGCAACGCTCATTGGTTTTTTAGGGTCGGCGATATCTGTGCAAAACTGCCCCTTAATTTTCGCGGTCCCAATATCTAACCCGCGGTAAATCTGGCGCGAATCCGCGGAAATAATCTCACCATTAATTTTCTTGGCAAGTTTTTTCGCGTATTCCGATTTTCCGGAAGCCGTCGTCCCGACAATGACGATGATCTTAAGGTTTGATTTTTTCATTTTAGTCTACTATATTGAGGATGACTTTAGTGAAAGGGGGGATTCTTGTGTATGCCCATATGCAGACTAATGGTGCCCCTAGGAAAGTCGCCGACGAAATTTTTGGCCAACTCCAAAAGGCAGGAAGAAACGCGAGGCTTCGCGTAACTGGTGTTGATGGGAAGGAAAAGCGGAAGCGGGTCTTTAAAATAACTGTGCTTGATGCCCGCTATGGCTTACAAATATTTGTTGTAGGCTTAGTGGGTGGTATCCTTTTGGAGGGGAACGGGGAGAGGAGCATTGAGGAAATGAAACGTGTGGCGAGTCTCAACTAGGGGGTTATAAAAGCGCCCGTATGAAAATACGCGGCGCTTTTTATTTTGCCATCCGGAAGAATTCCTCGAGGCTTTTTTGTCCGATATCTCCTTTGCCGCGCTCGCGAACGGAAACTTTCAGGGCGTCAGCTTCTTTTTCTCCAATCACAAATATGTATGGGACTTTCTGCATTTCTGCATCGCGGATTTTTTTGCCGATTGTTTCGTTCCGGTAATCCGTTTCAAACCTAATGCTCATTTCGCGGAGAGTATCCTCGACGTGCTTGGCGTATGCGGTGACGCGCTCGTTTATTGTCAAAATCATTATCTGTACGGGAGCCAGCCAGAAGGGAAGTTTTCCCGCAGTTTTTTCCAAAAGAAAAGCAAAGAAGCGGTCGAACGATCCCAAAATCGCGCGGTGGATCACGATAACCGGCTTCTCTTTTCCGTCCGCGTCGATATACGACAAATCAAATTTAGCGGCTGAATAAAAATCAACTTGTATTGTCGCGATAGTATCCTCGCGCCCGAAATTATCTTTTATTTGTATATCAATTTTGGGCCCGTAAAACGAAGCCTCGCCGACCCCTTCGACAAATTCCAATTTATTTTTTGCCAAAGCCGCGCGAAGGGCGTTCTCTCCGGCGTCCCACATTTCCTTATTTTTTATGTCGCCGAATTTTTCTTTTTTAGAAAAGTCCGGGAGAGAAAGCCTATACCAATAATCTTCGATCTCGAGTTCCTGGTAAACTTTTTTATGCAAAGCTAAAATATCTACCAACTCTTTTTCAAGATGGGATGCATCAACATAAATATGCGCGTCGTTTTGTGTGAAATAGCGCGCCCGGATGAGCCCGGACAAAACTCCGGAGCGTTCATGACGGTAGACCGTCCCGAATTCCGCAATGCGCAAAGGGAGCTCGCGATAACTTTTTTTACCGCGCTTGTAAATCACGTGGTGATGCGGGCAATTCATCGGTTTCAGGTAATAATTTTCCTTATCAAGTTTCAGTGGCGGGAACATGTCCTCTTTGTAATGGGCGAGGTGCCCCGATTTTTTATAAATTGCTTCCTTGGCGATGTGCGGAGTCAAAACGTGCTGGTATCCCAAATTCCGCTCGAGATCGAACATATAATCTTCAAGAATTTTTCGCACCATAAAACCTTTCGGGAGCCACAACGGAAGGCCCTTGCCGATATCCTCGTCCATCATGAAGTAACCCAATTGTTCCGCCAAAACCCTGTGGTCGGATTCCTCGGCTTTTTTGGTCTGGTCTAAGTAATTTTCGAGTTCCTCTTTCGTTTTGAATGCAGCGCCGTAAATTCTTGTCAGTTGGGGATTTTTTTCGTTCCCGCGCCAATACGCGCCCGCAATTTTTGTAAGCTTAAAAGCGTTCGGGTTTATTTCCGAAGTATTCTCGACATGCCCGCCGCGGCAAAGGTCGATAAATTCCCCGTTCTGGTACGAAGTTAATTTCTTTTTATCTTTCGCGAACTCTTTTATCAGATCGAGCTTGAACGGCTGGGATTTAAAAAGTTTTTTGGCGCCCGCCGCTGTTATCTCCTCGCCCTTAAATTCAAGATGCTGGCGGATTTCTTCGCGCATCAATTTTTCAATTTCGGGGAGTTCGTCCTGCGAAAGTTGGCGGGGGAGTTCGAAATCATAATAAAAACCGGTATCGATCGCGGGACCGATGCCGAGTTTCGCTTTCGGGAATTTTTTTAAAACGGCCGAAGCCAAAATATGCGCCAGCGAATGGCGTATATTTTCGATTGAATTATTTTCAGACTGCTGCACTTTCTTTTGGAGTATTACTTTTCTGCCCGAGCTTCTGGGCTTTTTCGCAAATAATCGATGGGTTTCCGCCGCGGATGGAAATCGTGCCTTTGACGACGATGCAAGTATCTGGCTGGAAAACATCCCCATTATTGCTTAGAAGCCGGGGAAATACAACAGCTTCAATGGAATCCTCGAGGTCCGCGAGGCGTATGAAAAGCATTGGCTGGTTTTGCTTGGTCAAAACTTTTTTAAGTTCCTCGACGATCCCGCCAACGATCACGGGCGTGCCTTCGCGGAAAGTTTTGATCATTTTAATGTTTAATTTCTGGCGCGCCAAAACTTCGCGGAATTTTTCCAGGGGATGTCCGGAGATGAATAATCCTAGCAGTTCTTTTTCCCAGCGTAGTTTTTCTTCCTGGCTTGCCGGCGGGGCGTCTGCCAAAGCCAAGGTCGAGACAAGTTTTTGGGGAAGCTCGCCGAACAATGAATCTTGGTTCGCGTTGTTAACCTTCGTCGAATCGCGGTGATGCGAAAGGAGTGACTCCATATTTTCGAGCATCTGCGCGCGCTCGCCCATCGTGTCCGCGGCGCCGGACTTGATTAACGCCTCAAGGGATTTTTTATTTAAATCTTGGTACGGGATCCGCTCCAGGAAATCCGCCAGCGAAGCGAAGATCCCGTTTTGGTTACGCTCACTGATTATCGCCCGGACGACATTCGAGCCGACATTTTTAATCGCGCGCAAGCCGAAGCGTATCGCGAGCTTGTCATCTTTTTTTTGCGGGGCGAAGCCCTCGTCGGAATAATTTATTTCCGGCGGCAGAACTTCGATCCCAAGTTCGCCCGCTTCCTTGATCAAAAATCCGATCCGCTCGACATCTTTTTCGTCAGAGTTCATCAAGCTCGCCATAAATTCCAGCGGGTAATAAGTTTTGAGATAAGCGGTTTGATACGCGACGAGCGCGTACGAGGCGGCGTGCGAACGGTTGAACCCGTAACGCGCGAAAGGCTCCAAAAGTTCGCCCAATTTTTTTGCGACATCTTTCTCGACGCTATTTTCGATCATCCTTTTTACGAATTTCTGTTTCTGCTCGATCAAGAGCGCTTTAATTTTTTTACCGACGGCTTTTCGCAACGTGTCCGCTTCAGCAAGGGTGAAGCCGGCCAAGGCCTGCGCGATTTGCATCAATTGTTCTTGGTAGACCGCAATTCCGTAAGTATTTTTTAAAATTGGCTCGAGTTTCGGGTGCATGTACGTAACGCGTTCCTTTCCGTGCTTCCTTTTAATATATGAAGGGATGAGTTCCATCGGCCCCGGGCGGTACAAGGAAATCATTGCGATTATGTCTTCTATGTTGCTCGGTTCGAGTTCTTTCAAATATCGCGTCATGCCTTGTCCTTCGAGTTGGAAAACCCCGACGGTTTTTCCTTCCGCCAAAGTTTTGAAAACTTCCGGATCGTCGAGTTTAATCGTATCTAAGTCTAAAAGTGTCCCGTCGCGCCGCTTAATAAGCTCGAGCGTGCGCTCGATAATGCTCAAGTTTTTTAACCCAAGAAAGTCCATTTTCAAAAGTCCCAAATCTTCCACGGCGTGCATTTCGTATTGCGTTACGACAACTTCGCCGGTTACCTCTTCGCCGGTCGCGTGCTGAAGGGGAACAATATTTTTCAATGGATCTTTCGTGACGACAACTCCGCAAGCATGGACGGAGGCGTGCCGGCAGACTCCCTCGAGCTTAAGCGCGGCGTTTAACAATTTTTTAGCCTCGGCGTTTTGCTCGTAAATCGTTTTGAGCTCTTCTATATTATCCAGGCATTCGGCAAGCCATCCTTCTTTCATCCCTTGCGTTGGGTTGAAGGGAATCATCTTTGCTAACTGGTCGCAAAATCCGTACGGAATCCCAAGGGCGCGTCCGGCGTCGCGGATCGCGGCACGCGCGGCCATCGTCCCGAAAGTTATAATCTGCGCAACTTTATCATTCCCATATTTATTCCTGACGTAATCCAAAACTTTGTCTCGGCCAGTGTCCGCAAAATCCAAATCGATATCTGGCATGGAGATACGGTCCGGGTTCATGAACCGCTCGAAGATCAGGTTGTAACTTATCGGGTCGATGTTTGTAATCCCCAAAATATACGAAATTATCGAGCCCGCGGCCGAACCGCGGCCGGGACCGGTTACGATTCCTGATTTTTTCGCCCAGTTAACGAAATCTTGGACGATTAAAAAATATGCCGAAAATCCAGTTTTGTTGATGACGGAAAGTTCGTAGTCGAGGCGCTGTCGGATTTCAGGAGTAACTGCGGGGTAGCGCTTCGGCAAGCGTTCGTTGCAAAGATGCGCCAAATAACTTTCAACCGTAAATCCTTGCGGGACATCAAAATGCGGCAGCTGCAGGACGCCCATGGGAATATCGATATTGACGCGATTGGCAATCTCGAGCGTATTCGCAAACGCTTCCGGAACATCCTTCAATGCCTCGCGCATTTTTGCCGGGCTCGCGAAAGAAAAATCGTCCGCTTTCATCGTCAAGCGGTCTTCGTTATCGATTTTGGAATTTGTCTGCACCGCCAACAAAACATCCTGCGCTTCGGCGTCCTCGGCTTTCAAATAGTGCGAATCCTGCGTCCCGACCAATGGCGTGTTGGTTTTCTTGGCGAGCTCCCGCACCGCCGCTTGGATTTCGTCGTGGTTCGGGATGTTCGGATGGTGCGAAGTTTCAAGAAAAAAATTATCCTTCCCAAAAATATCTTTATATTCCGCGACGAGCTTTTCGGCCGCTTCAAAATCTTTCCTAAAAAGCGCCCGGGGAATTTCTCCGCCGATGCATCCGGAAAGCGCGATTATCCCTTTCGAGTGTTTTCTTAAAAGTTCTTTGTCGACGCGCGGTTTGTAGTAAAAACCTTCTAGGTGCGAAGTCGTTACGAGTTCGATCATGTTGTGATATCCCTCGGTATTTTCCGCGAGCATCGTTAAATGATACCTCCGCTCATCCACACCCGGCTCCTTATCCTTAAGCGAGCGCGCCGCAACATACCCCTCGACGCCGATTATCGGTTTTACCCCCGCGGCCTTCGCAGCTTTATAAAATTCAATCGCCCCGTACATATTTCCGTGGTCGGTAATGGCGAGCGCGGGCATTTCCATTTTCGCGGCCTCTTTAACTAAATCTTTTACCTTCGAAAGGCCGTCGAGCAAAGAGTAGTGGGAATGTGTGTGCAGGTGAACGAAGCTCATAATTTCTAATTTTAGACAAAATTTCCGTCATATGCTAGATTTGAAGCAAATTTACATTAGGAGGTGTTTATGCTCTCTCGCCAATTTACAGTGAAAACCCTAGCGGCGATGGATGGGGCTTTCAAAAACCTCGAGATGGGCAATGCGGAGGATTTCGTCCGCTTCTGGGTCGCCCTTGATCGAGCTAAAAGTAAGACATTGCTTCCACTCCTGGATATGGAGCAGATATCGATCAAGATTTGGTTGGCAATCGTACATGGGGTTTGCGCCGAACCTGTTCTAAACATCATCGCGCAGTGTTCGATCGAGCCGGATGGGATGCTTATTGGCAACCTCATTAACGCATTGCAAAACAAAAACATAACAATGTCAGTTGCGGCCAGAAGAGTGGCCGAACGAGTTCTCCATAAATTTCTAAAGGAGAACGAGTTCCAGGAAGTTAGACAATTCTACGAACGGCGTTTCGACACATAGGTTCATAAACCCGGCGGTGGCCAACTCCACCCCGGGCTTTTTTGTTATCATATAAACATGGCCGTGAAATATATAATTGGGATAGACGAAGCAGGAAGAGGTCCTTTGGCGGGGCCGGTGACGGTTGGGGCGGTTTTAGCGCCAATCAATTTTAAATTTTTCCACCGCATTCGCGACTCGAAACAAGTCCCGCCTTCGGAAAGGGCTTTGCTTTTTAAAATGTTGAAGCGCGAGGGCAAAATTTTCTGCGTCTCTTCGTCCGTAAGCCACTCTATTATAGATAGTAAGGGGATCTCATACGCGCTACGGCTCGCCGTTAAGAGATGCCTCGAGAAATTAGAAATTAGAAATTCGGAATTAAAAATTTTCTTAGATGGCTCCCTATTTGCCCCGGAGGGATATTTGCAGGAGACGATCATAAAAGGCGACGAAAAAATTCCCATAATTTCCGCGGCATCAATAATCGCGAAAGTTAGCCGGGACCGGAAAATGATCCGTCTCGCCAAAAAATATCGAAAATATAATTTTGAAATCCATAAGGGCTACGGGACGCTTCTTCACCGGGAACTTATAAAAAAGCATGGCCTCTCAGCCATCCACCGCAAAACCTTCTGTACAAGGCTAATTTCAGCCTAACCTAAACCCCAACACTATTTGGAACGATCGTCTAAAATAGTGTTGGGGTTGGTGTCTTCGGATATTGATCTCGGACTCTGAATCTGCTATTCTTCGATCGAATTAAAATCTGACTCTGGAGGTGAAATGTGAAGATCTTTAAATTGATTGTGGTCGTAGCTGCTATTCTGATGTACATCGGGAGTATTTTTTCGTGGAGGATTACTGTTATGGCAGCCGTTATGGCAGCCTTGGTTTCTTTGGTGATGATCGTTATCATCGAGATTCTAGAAATGAAAGTCGACAAGAAAGTGGCGGATATTTTTTCAGCGATTTTAATTTTAGCCCTCGCATCGACGACTATGCTGATTGAAATTTTTGTCTCACCGCCCCCTATCTCCTTTAGCGTTTTGTTATTTGGACTACTTTTTTTGATCTTGTCGGGTTGGCGAACGTACAGGATTTTCAATCCCCAAAAAGGAGGCTCCTCGTGAGTCTCCTTTTCTATTGAAAGAATTATTAAGGTTTGGTAGTATAAAAACATGGTAAATCACATGCGGCATACGAAGGGCCACCGGGACCAGCGCCGGGCCAACCAGACCTTAGA
>Ga0155506_111_pt2 | contig 8187 bp, 9 predicted proteins | sample RifCSPhighO2_12_FD_107163 | JGI IMG/M metagenome (GOLD analysis project Ga0155506, IMG submission 107163) | Candidatus Giovannonibacteria bacterium RIFCSPHIGHO2_12_FULL_44_22
TTTTGCCAAACGCCAAAGCCGCGAACCAAAAGCCATTCTTTCGTCCGCAGACATTTTCCTAAAAATCTCATCCTGGAATTCCTGTCCTTTCTTATCTTCCAAAAATTTAATTTTTGATTCGTGTAGGTGGGGCATAATTTTTTAACTCCTCAATCGCTTTTTTAATGTTTTTTGAATTAAATAAATAACTGCCGGCGACGAGGAGCTTGGCGCCCTCCGTGATACAGCGGCGGGCGACGGATTTGTTCACTCCCCCGTCAATTTCTATTATAGCGTGCGGGGCGACGTGCCGTATATGCCCAATTTTATGGAAAATTTCTTCGCTGAATTCCTGTCCGGAGGGACCCGGAGACACCGCCAAAAGCTGAAATATATCTACTTTATTAATATACGGAAAAAGTTTAAGCCACGGCGTATCCGGTTTTATAGCTATACCCGCCTCTTTTTTTGCCTCATGAATTTTATTAATTAAAAACTGGTGTTCTTTTGTCGCTTCTTGGTGAAAAATTACGCGATTTACTGGCTTTATCAGCCATTCTTCAATTTCGCGCTCCGGCTGGTCAATCATCAAATGAACTTCCAATTTCAATTTGGTTTTAAACCCTACCAGATCCTTTGGCTCATGCCAGCTGACATACTTGGTAAAAACCCCGTCCGAAACATCCAGGTGCGCCCATTTTGTTAACGGCTCAACAAGCTTGAGCCGTTCTTTAAGCTCCTCAAAATTAGAAACATTAACGGAAGGAATAATTTCAACCATGCTTATTTTGCTGTTTAACTTTATATGCCGCTTTAACAAAAGCCGAAAATAACGGATGGGGTTTCAAAAATCTTGATTTAAATTCCGGATGAAATTGCGTGCCGAGAAAAAAAGGATGGTTTTTAAGTTCTATAATTTCAACCAGCCCGCTCTCCGGATTCACGCCCGAGACCACAAGCCCTTTTGATTCCAAAACCTTTCTCAAGGCGCTGTTGAATTCGTACCTGTGGCGGTGGCGTTCGTACACTGTGCGCTCGCCATACGCCATTTTGGCGATTGTTTTATCCAGTAAACGGCAGGCATAAGCGCCTAAACGCATCGTGCCGCCTAATTTTTTCGCGAAAATTTTCGCTTTTTGCTCCTGCATTAAATCGATCACGGGATATTTTGTCCGAGGATTTACTTCGGTAGTGTGCGCGCCCCGCATCCCAGCAACATTTCTGGCAAATTCTATAACCGCAAGCTGCATGCCATAGCAAAGGCCAAAGTATGGTTTGTTGTTTTTCCGCGCGAATTCTACGGCTTTAATTTTTCCTTCCACGCCTCGCTCTCCAAAACCTCCTGGAACAACTATGCCATCAAGCTCCTGCAATTCCTTGCGCATTTTTCTGGAATCTTTTTCATAAGACTCGGCATCCAGCCATAAAATTTTCGGACAGAGTCCCAGATGCCAGCTGGCCTGCTTAATCGCCTCAATTACTGAAATATATGAATCGGAAAGAGTAAATTTGCCGGTGTTGAAATACTTGCCTACAATGCCGATTTTTATTTCTTTTTTTGAAAAAAGCGCCCGGCGTAGAACTTTTGACCAATCGGCTAGATCGCGTTTTTTCCCGTCTATGCCGAATTTGGCTAAAATTTTCAAACCCAATTTATCCTTTTCAAAATTAACCGGCACCTGATAAATATTCTCAATATCGGGAGCGGAAATAATATCTCTCGGGCCGACATTGCAAAAAATAGAAAGCTTTCTTTTCCGCGGTTCGTCTAAGAGCAATTCGGACCTCGCTATAATAAAATCCGGCTGGATGCCGGCCGCGTTTAAAGAGCGCACCGCGTATTGCGTCGGCTTGGTCTTCATCTCCCCGATTTGCTTCGGCACTGGCAGATAGCTGACCAAAACAAATATGACGTTTTTCGGATTTTTAAGGCGCAACATGCGCGCGGCTTCCAAATACACCAGATTTTGATATTCCCCCACCGTCCCGCCGATCTCAACCAAAACAAAATCTGCTTTCGCTTTTTTTCCGGCCAACAACAGCCGCCGTATTACTTCCTCTGGAATATGAGGCACAGTTTCCACGCATTTTCCGCCGAATCCCAAAGCGCGTTCCTTCTCTATTACCGAAAGATAGACCGACCCGGAAGTCATGTAATTATAAGAAAGAATATTTTCGTCCAAAAATCTTTCGTAGTTTCCGATGTCCTGATCGCACTCCATTCCGTCTTCTGTAACAAAAACTTCCCCGTGCTCCACGGGGTTCATCGTGCCGGCATCCACATTGAGATAAGGGTCTATCTTTACGCAAGTGGCGCGAAATCCTTTGGATTTTAAAATCTTAGCGACAGACGCTGTAGTGATGCCCTTGCCTATTCCGGACATCACACCTCCTATTACAAAAATAAACCTTGGCACAAGGTTATTATATGGCTACCGGTCCATCTTGGCAATGCGTCGTTCGTGTCTTCCGCCTTCATACGAAGTTTTCAACCAAAGTTCAACCGCTTTTTTGGCAATTTCATCATCAATAAATCGCGCACCCAATGATAAAATATTCGCGTCATTATGTTTTCTTGAAAGTTCAATAATTTCAAAATTTCCTCCGTAAAAAACCGAAGCGCGCGCGCCCTTTACGCGGTTCGCGCACATCGCTTCGCCTTGTCCAGAACCGCCAAAAATTATCCCTCGAGAAGCCTCGGGATCGTTCGCGACCGCGCGAGCGACCGGCAAAATAAAATCCGGATAATCATCTTCCGGCTCGTATTTAAACGCACCTTTATCCTCAACTTCATGCCCCAACTCTAAAAGAAACTTTTTTAAAGTTTCTTTAAGCTCATACCCCGCATGGTCAGCTCCGATATAGATTTTCATTTTCCGCTTTCTATGCCTAGTTTTGATTCAATATATTTTACGCGCTCAGCAAGATCTTCAAATTCAAATTTATAAACGATGTTGCCCTTAATCTCATGAAGGTCGGCTTCCATCCTGCCCATGCGAGCATCCAGATGATCTAAGCGTCCGTCTAAATGTTTAAAATGTTGATCCTGCTCGCTCAACTTAGTTTTAATACTCAAAAAATCAGCCTTTGAAGCGGTGGCTTCAAAACGATTGCCCATATCATCAAAACCACCGGCAATCATTCGGGCTAATTCTTCGTTTGTTACTTCTTTAGGCATATATTTATATTAACATATCCGCAACCCTTCTTACATGCTCCACTAACGTCGCCGTATAGCCGGCTTCGTTGTCGTACCAAGAGAAAACTTTCACTAAGTCGCCACCTAGAACTTGGGTTAAAGATAAATCAACAATCGCGCCGTATGGCTCGCCTACTATGTCCGAGGAAACAATTGGATCTTCGGTAACTTTTAAAACTTTTGCCCAGCGCTGGTTTTTCGCCGCTTTTTTGAAAACTTCGTTTACTTCTTCGCACGTGGTTGATTTTTCAACAAATGCGGAAGTAATACTGATGGAACCAGTAATTGTCGGCACTCGGATGGATTCCGCCTGAAATTTTCCTTCAAGTTCCGGAATAGATTGGATTACCGCCTCAGCAGCGCCGGTTGTGGAAGGTACAATATTTGCCGCGGCGGCTCTGCCCCTCCGCGGATCCTTTTCATCCGGCCCGTCAACCAATTTTTGCGTCGCGGTGTAGCCATGGACCGTGGTCATTACTGCTTTTTTTATTCCAAAATTCTCCAGCAAAATTTTCATAACCGGCGCTACGGAGTTCGTCGTACAGGAAGCGTTGCAAGTGATAGGATTTTTTGTTGAAAATCTATCGTCATTCACGCCAACGAGAGCAGTCACAACATCATCTCCGGCAGGAGCCGTAATCACTACTCTCTTTGCGCCCGCGGTAATATGCGTTTTTGCTTTCTCCGCGCTCGTAAAAAAACCAGTTGATTCAACCACAATATCCGCACCCAATTTTTTCCACGGGAATTTTATTGGGTCTTTTTCCACTAAAAATTGAACTCCTTTCGGCTTTTTTAAATAACGGCCGTAAACAGAATCATATTTCAGCAAATAAGCGAGCGTTTTTTCGTCAGCAAGGTCGTTTACGGCAATAATATCAAAGTCCTTTTGGCCGTAAGCCGCCCTAAAAAACGACCTGCCAATCCTTCCAAACCCATTAATCGCGATTTTTACCATGAGATTATTATAACATAACTTGCTCCGCCTTGAGGCGAATTACCCAGCAGCAGGAGAGCGTTTTTCGCGCTTAAGCAAATAGTTATACGCAGCTAGAGCCGCCTTGACCGCATCGCCGGCAGAAATATTATTTTGTTTGTAAGGATCATCTGTAATATCGCCGGCGGCAAAAATCCCCGGATGCGAAGTTGAAGCATGTTTAGCATCAATTATCACCTGCCCCCATTTGTCCAAATTCACCAAATTTTTGACTATTTCCGAATTCGGCTCTGAACCGATCTCCACAAAAACGCCTTCAACCGGTAAAACTTTTTCTTCGCTGGTTTTTATATTTTTATATTTGATACCGTTTACAAATCCTTCGCCTAAAATCTCAAGTATTTCGGCGTTAAAAATTATCTCTTTAAGTTTTGGATTATTTTTAATCTCCTCCTGTTCGACCGGATCGCCTTTTAGACTATCTCCTCGGTTGAATAAATAAACCCCTGACGCGTACGGAAAAAGATCCACCACCGCTTCCAAGCCGGCGTTCCCTCCGCCGACAACCGCCACTTTTTTATCAGAAAAAAGCGGAGCATCGCAAGTTGAGCAATAGGCAACGCCCTTGCCGTTAAATTTTTCTTCTCCCGGAATCCCTAATTTTTTTCTTCTCGCGCCAATCGCCAAAATCAGGGCTTTTCCTTCATAAACATTGCCTTGTTCGGTTTTAACTTCAAAATCGCAAATCCTATTTTCACTGCATTTGATACTTTTTATTTCCACGACGCGTTCCGGCATTTTAATTTCCACCGCGTCACCGAAAGACCGCGCGTGTTCTTCCAATTTTTGCGCCAAATCAAATCCTGAAATGTGCGGCTCCCCTATCCAATTTTGAATATCATCGGAAACAATTGATTGCCCGCCGAATGATTCGGTTATTAAAAGTGTTTTTAACCTTTTCCTTGCGGAATAAACCGCGGCGGCCGCTCCGGCGGGGCCCCCGCCAATAATAATGACGTCGTAAGGCATATTAATCAGGTACTACTTCCGGCCCGGTGTTTTTATATTTTTTAATAAAATTATTGACCGAGCTTTCATCAAATGTACCGTCTGGATTTAGATTGAATTTGTATGCCCTCCCCCAGCTTACTAAAGCGATATCTTTATCATTAGCTTCGCGAGGAGTTAAAATAACTTTACTTCTATAGCTTTTGGCGATAGTTTTTAATTTATCTTTCGCGGTATCAGAAATTGTTGGTTTATAAGAAATCCAAACGCCGCCATGCTCCAAATTATGCACTACTTGCTCATCTTGCAACGGCTTATCATACACTCCCCACTCAGCCGGACTTCCGTAATGCGGTCCGGAAGAGGGCGGATTGGTGTGATATTCACTTTTAGCGCCGTCCGCAACATGTTCTCTGCCTTCAATAGTGTAGGATTGGCCTATTTCTGAAATAGCCGAATCTTTAAAAAGATAAACATATCCGACATACCCCAGAGCGGCGGCAATAATAATCGCCAAAACCCAGCCGGCTATTTTTTTAATTATCTTTGAGCGAGCTCCTGAAACTTGGGCTGATTGCTTTTCCTGCCGCCTCATTTCACGCCGTTCTTTTTTTGATAAGCTCGTTCCGTCCATAATTATTTTTTGAGCTCTTCATCAATTACTTTCTGAAACACTGAAAACGGCTGAGCGCCGGAAATCATTTGGCCGTTTACAAATGTCGCCGGTGTGCCGTTGACGCCCAAAGATTTTCCTTCTGTTGTTGCGTCTTCAACCGCTTTTTTATATTTTCCGGAATCAAAGCAGGCATTAAAAGTTGTTTGATTTAAACCAATCTCGCCTGCAAACCTTTTTAGATTAGCGTCGGCAAACGCGCCTTCGTTTTCGCCGTTTTGACGATTAAATAAATAATCATGATATTCCCAAAACTTGTTTTGCTCTCCCGCGCACCTTGCGGCTTCAGCGGCTCTAAATGATTCTCCTCCTAAAAACGCGAAATCGCGCCACAGAAATACGGCTTTGCCCGTTTTAACATATGTTTCTATAATCTGTTTCTCCGCGGTTTGGAAAAACCTTCCGCAAAACGGGCATTGAAAATCGCCGTATTCAATTAAAACAACTTTGGCCGTCGGGTTTCCCAAAACAAAATCATTTTGGCGGATTTTTAGGGCATCTGATGCCGCGCCCTCCTCAACACCGGGTGTTGAGTCCCCAACCCCGCTAAGCGGGGTCCCGGGCGCGGGAGGAAGTTTCGTATATAAAACCGCGCCGGCGATAACTACCCCAGCCAAAATAATCGCTCCCGGAATAAGTGTTTTTTGATCCATATCAAATCTCCCTAATCACGGAGCTGATGGAATTTACTTTGAGTATGACATTCACTGTTCTAGTAAACCCTCCGCCCACGCCTTGGATAGTAATAGTGTAGTTTCCGGGAATAGTTGAACCTGGAATTGTGGCTTGAAAAGCAGAACCGGAAGAATATTGGGTTTGGTTGAGAGTGGGAGGATTGAGACTGTAGGAAATGCCCGGCAGGTTTGGTGAAATGGATATAGCTAAGAGATTTACAGCCGCGGCAAATCCGCTAAAAGGAGTTACGGTAATTTGAGAAGCGTTGCTGGTTGAATTCCCGGAACCGGTTACATTTACCGAAATGTCTTTTGATTTATTCAAGCCGAAATCAGAAACGGGCGCGCAACTTGAGGGAGTGTAAAAAGAAGCAGCGGAAGACCAGTTGGACCAAGCTCCTGTGGAATCTTTTACGGAAACCACGAAATAATAGGTTGTCCCAAAAGCTAGAACGTTGGGAGGAATAATGTAAAGATGATCGCTGGTGTCCTTATAGGCGTCGATTAACATTGAGGAAAAATCGGAGTTGTTATCAACCTGCAGGCGGAAAGCGTTCTGCGGGTCGTTGTTGGGGTCTGAATAATTCCATTTAAGCTCAACCTGATTGGAGGGACAGAAGAAACTGGTATCAGAAGATAGCTGGCTGGCATCGGGATTAGAAAGCGACGGGCATGTAGCTGGATCCGTGCAACCGCCTCCGCCGCCTCCTCCGCCTCCGCAGTTGCTGGTGCAGCCTCCGCCTCCGCCTCCTCCGGGACAGCCGGCGCCAGTTAAACAGCTTGTTCCTCCGCCGCCAAACACGCATTGGTTTTGAGAGTTGCAGGAGAAACCAGCGGGAGGAGGTGTAGATTGGCAAGCGTTCCCGCTTCCTACTACTCCATACCCAGTTCCTTTAAAATGAATCCAACCGACGACATCCGACCCCCATGCGTATCCATCCCAATCGCAACCAGAAACTGAAACGCCGTAATTTGAACCCCGAAGATGAATCCAGCCATCCCAGCCGTTGCCGTCCGCCGCCGGAGCTTTAGCCCAACCGGAAACTTCTCCATTGCCTGGGTTCATTTTTGGTTGGCAAGGCGCGGAAGGACATCCCGAATTTTCATTAAAACTTATCCATCCGATATTTTCAGACCACGCATAGCCGGACATCGCGCCATTGGCGGCGACATTTACACCGTAATTTGCGTCATTAAAATGTATCCAGCCGATCGTTTCGGACCAAGCCCAGCCGGAAAGATTGTCGGCGACACTAGCTCTGACTTTTTTTACATTAAAATGACTTGCCATTAAAACCGCGACGAACACTATGAAAATCGCGGCAATTCCATAACTAAAAATTTTATAATTTATTTTCATTAAAACTCAAATCTATAAATATGCTTGGATTTCACCATTACACTTACCATCCGCAATTGGGGCTGGGAATGCCGGCGCTCTTATATGGAGGGCTTGCTTTCCCAAATGGAATTCTATCAAAAACATCTGCGCTATAGCTTACTCTACCGTCGGACTGCAAGCAACCCAAAGCATATCGTTCCTTCATAATGCTTTGTATAAACTTAGCACAATGGTTCGGCGTCCAAAAATTCGGTGCCGGCTGATAATCATCAATGATTATTTCAGTGCCGCCTTCTGATACAGAAGCCTCTTCTGCAATTATACAGAGCTTCGGACCATAAAACGCGCTCAAACAAGTTGAGGGATCGCTATTTA